>Ga0208570_1000001_pt1 | contig 240977 bp, 230 predicted proteins | sample DeeseametaMP1202_FD_184192 | JGI IMG/M metagenome (GOLD analysis project Ga0208570, IMG submission 184192) | Marine microbial communities from the Deep Indian Ocean - MP1202 (SPAdes) | ecosystem: Environmental > Aquatic > Marine > Oceanic | place: South Indian Ocean | collected 2011-03-08
GGTGGTGATCGACCCAAGATTCGCATCCGCGTTCAGCCGCCGAGGGCTCGCCTACCTCGAGCTGCAAGATTTCGAATCAGCCAAACTTGACACCGATCGGGCCTGCTCTCTGGACAGCCAATTCTGCGCTCCCCTACTATCGGTAGTTCCCACAGCAACCCCCGCGTCAACATCGACGCCGAAGCCACCGCCCGGGGCTACGCAGGTTGCGGGCGGGGTCGAATTCATAGTGATAGTCACATCCGCGCTCTCGATCCAATCGAACGCCCGCCTGAAACAAGAGTAACGGCGCCATGGAAACTCAACGAAATCATCTCAGGGGCCGATTTCAGATGTCCTCAAATCAGCAGGACTCTCTACCCGGATGGGCTAGATTGCTGTTGGGAGCCATCATGCTTTGGTGCGCGGCCCAGGCGGCGTATCTGATAGTGGCGTTCTCAGCGGGACCGCCGTCACCAACCCCTGTTTTACTTTTTGTTATTCACAGGCTGCCGCAGAAGCGAGGCTTTGGCGCTCTCGTGGCGTGATGTAGACCTTGCTTCAGGATATGCTTCCATTAACCGCTCTATGCATCAGTTGAGAGATGGCAGGATAGTGTTCAGACAGCCGAAAACGCCGAGAAGCAGACGGTTGATGTCATTACCTCCTTCTTGTACCCAAGTATTAGGACAGCACAAACAAACACTGGAGACTATAAGACGTACCCTAGGAAGGAAGGTAGTTGAAGACGACCTCGTGTTCAGCCAAGCCGATGGAAGCCCGTACCTGCCGGACACAATAACTCACGCCTGGATCAAGGTGATTAGGCGATTAGGGCTAAGGGGAGTCAGGTTGCATGATGCCAGGCACACCCATGCTACGTTGATGCTGAAAGCCAATGTTCACCCTGAAGTGGTGCAACATAGGTTAGGCCATAGCAGCATAACGACAACCATTGACACTTATAGTCATATGGTGCCGGAGGTAGAGAAGATGGCTGCATTAAAGTTTGATGAAGGGTTGAAGTAAAAAACAACGCCTGAGTTTTAACCCAACTGGAAATATTCCGTGACCATTCCGTGACCAATCTACAAAAACAAAGGCCTCAGAATAACTTCTGAGGCCTAATTTATGCCTAGGTTTTGGTAGCGGGGGTTGGACTCGAACCAACGACCTTCGGGTTATGAGCCCGACGAGCTGCCACTGCTCCACCCCGCGTCGTGTGCGAGCAATCAGCTTACAGCCGTCAGCAGTCAGGGGGGCTGACGGCCGACGCTTTTGGCTGAGCGCTAAGAGAATCAGAAACTGTACTAGTCTTGTGTATTAGAAAGATCACTGGCTGAAAGCTGACGGCTGTGAGCTGACAGCTTGTTCTGGTTTGAAATTCATTGCGTAGGTCAAGCCTCTCGACCGGTTAGTACCGGTATGCTGAAGATATTACTATCCTTACACATCCGGCCTATCAAGCAGATAGTCTCTCTGCAGTCTTACTCCCTAACTTAATAGGGAAGGGAGGCCTCATCTTGGGGGCAGCTTCGCGCTTAGATGCCTTCAGCGCTTATCAATACTAGACATGGCTACCCAGCGCTGCTCCTGGCGGAACAACTGGCACACCATAGGTCTATCCCTTCCGGTCCTCTCGTACTAGGAAGAGGTTCCCTCAAGCCTCCTGCGCCCACGGCGGATAGAGACCGAACTGTCTCACGACGTTCTGAACCCAACTCACGTACCCCTTTAACCGGCGAACAGCCGGACCCTTGGGACCGCCTTCAGCCCCAGGATGGGACGAGCCGACATCGAGGTGCCAAACCTCGCCGTCGATGTGAACTCTTGGGCGAGATAAGCCTGTTATCCCCGGGGTAGCTTTTATCCGATAAGCCACGGCCCTTCCACACGGTGCCGTAGGATCACTTTGCCCGACTTTCGTCCCTGCTCGACTTGTAGGTCTTGCAGTCAAGCTCCCTTATGCCAATGCGTTCTAAGGACGATTTCCATCCGTCCTGAGGGAACCTTTGGACGCCTCCGTTACCTTTTCGGAGGCAACCGCCCCAGTTAAACTGCCCGCCAGGCACTGTCCCTCAGTTTTGCTGAGGTTAGAACCAAAAACAGCCAAGGGTGGTATTTCAAGGGCGACTCCATCACGACTGGCGTCGCAACTTCAAAGTCTCCCACCTATCCTACACATGACAGTTCCCAGACCAATACCAGGTTACAGTAAAGCTCCACGGGGTCTTTTTGTCCTGCCGCAGGTCGCCCGCGTCTTCACGGGCACCGTAATTTCACCGAGGCCTTCGTCGAGACAATGGCCAAGTCGTTCAACCATTCATGCGGGTCGGAACTTACCCGACAAGGGACTTCGCTACCTTAGGCATGTTGTTACTCATCAGAGGTCACTCAAGCGCCGAAGCGCTCAGGTAGTTACTGACGGGGCCGGTCATTTCTGCCGGCCTCTATATGTCGCCACATAGATCGGACTATATCTTCCCGCTGGTTCCGTCAGGGGTTTGGCGTATAGTCTCTGAGGATTCCGAGGAGGTCCACTTCGATCCTTGGACGGACCGGGGCTTCTTCTCCAAGGTCTTTCCTGCTGATTGTCCGCACCGGACGCATTGTCACCTTCTGGTTCAGATTAAACCAGCCGGTAGCGCCGGATACTCGGAGTTTCCAGCATATAGCCAAATTTTACAACGGCCTTAAACCGATCAGTTCAGACCCAGAGGACAAGTCCTCCGGCCCTTGCCGATGTTTGGTAGACCGTTAGAGTTACGGCCGCCGTTCACCGGGGCTTCAGTTCAAAGCTCTCACTCTTCCCCTTAACCTTCCGGCACTGGGCAGGCGTCAGCCTGTATACGTGGGGTTTCCCCTTAGCACAGACCTGTGTTTTTGTTAAACAGTCGCCCGGCCTTCTTTTCTGCGCCCCCAAATTGCTTCACCAGCAAGTGGCTACACATTCCGGGGGGCCCTTTCTCCCGAAGTTACAGGGCTCTTTTGTCTAGTTCCTTAACGAAGGTTCGCTCGAACGCCTTAGGACTTTTATCCTAGCCCACCAGTGGCGGTTTGCGGTACGGTTGCCATATTCCCATAACCACGAAGCTTTTCTTGTCAGTATGGGTTCAATAGAGTTTCGTAAGCCCGAAGGCTTCGATTCCCTCAATCCTCAACTTAACGTCGGAGTGGATTTACCTGCCCCGACTCGTCTACGAAAGAGGACACACCATGTCCAATAGGCATGCTCTACCTACCCTCCTGCATCCCTCCTTGGTTTTAAGCGAAAATACGGCAGTGCAGGAATATTAACCTGCTATCCATCGCCTTCGGCTCTTGCCTACGGCTTAGGACCGACTAACCCTACGCTGACAAACATTGCGTAGGAAACCTTGGGCTTTCGGCGCCAGGGATTTTAACCCTAGTTTACGCTACTCATTCCGGGATTCTCACTTCCCCGCGCTCCAGCTAACCTCACGGTTAACCTTCACCGCCCGAGGAACGCTCCTCTACCACGCATAGGCAGTATTCAAAGGGTCTGGCTCCGCGTCCGCTGGTTTCACCGCAGGCTTCCATTCTCTCCCGAAGGAAAGGATTTCCACCTTTGGGCCCGCCTTGAGTTGCGAAGATTTCTCCCTTGTACCTACACATCCACGGCTTCGGCGATTGACTTAAGCCCCGTTACATTTTCGGCGCCAGATTCCTCGACCAGTGAGCTATTACGCACTCTTTAAAGGGTGGCTGCTTCTAAGCCAACCTCCTGGTTGTATGGGGAACCTAACTTCCTTTCCCACTTAGTCAATTCTTGGGGGCCTTAGCCGGTGGTCTGGGCTGTTTCCCTTTCGACCGACGCACTTATCTGTGCCGGTCTCACTCCCGATTAACGGATAAACGGCATTGGTGGTTTGATTGGGTTTGGTAAGCTCACGCCCCCTAGCCCATTCAGTGCCCTACCTCCGTCCACCTATAGATCGAGGCTGCACCTAAATGCATTTCGAGGAGAACTAGCTATTTCCGAGTTCGATTGGCATTTCACCTCTACCCACAGCTCATCTCAAGCTTTTGTACTAGCCACGAGTTCGGTCCTCCAGTCCGTATTACCGGACCTTCAACCTGGCCATGGGTAGCTCACCCGGTTTCGAGTCTACTACATGGAACTTGGCGCCCTATTCAGACTCGCTTTCGCTTCGGCTCCGGAACTACAGTTCCTTAACCTCGCTCCATACAGTAAGTCCCCGGATCATTCTTCAATAGGCACGCCGCCACCCCGACTAAGTCAGGGCTACGACCTTCTGTAGGCTTACGGTTTCAGATCTATTTCACTCCCCGTTAGGGGTTCTTTTCACCTTTCCCTCACGGTACTGGTACGCTATCGGTGACCAAGAGTATTTAGCCTTGGAGGGTGGTCCCCCCAGATTCCCACAAGGTTTCCCGTGCCCCGTGGTACTCAGGTAATACGCCAGGAGTCTTATCCCTTTCGCCTACGGGGCTGTCACCCTCTATGGCGGTCCTTCCCAGGATCCTTCGACTAGAAATAAGATTTGTAACTCCTTTGGGCCTCATAAGGGGGCCCTAGGCAATCCCTGCAACCCCGATAAGACATAGGCCCTTATGCCACTAAGTCTTATTGGTTTAGGCTGATCCCCGTTCGTTCGCCACTACTAGGGGAATCTCGGTTGATTTATTTTCCTCGGGGTACTTAGATGTTTCAGTTCCCCCACTTGCCCTCCTTCCTCGAAAGGAAGGATTATCCGACTCAACACCGGATAAGGTTTCCCCATTCGGGTATCCCCGACTATGCCCGCTAGACGGCTCATCGAGGCTTAACGCAGCCTTGCCGCGCCCTTCATCGGCTCTTGGTCCCAAGGCATCCACCGTAAGCCCTTAATAACTTGACCCACGCAAGGAATTTCAAACCTTTACGTGAATCTTTCTTTCGAGCGTATCTGTACGTTACGTATTTCTACGCAACGTAGTTTTTACGTTGTTACGCAGGACTAATTGCAGTTTCTTATTCTCTTTTTAAGGTGCCTCACACGCGAAACGACGGCCAGGGGTTTCCCCCGAACCGCCGTCCAGGTATCCCATCGATTCAACTTATTTTCAGATAAGAATCATCATCAAGCGAGACGCCACTCTCCTGTGCGAAATTTGATTATATTCGTGGCCACGCGCAGAGTCAATAGTCTCCCGCGCCCAATTTTAGCTTCAGTGAGATTCGCCTTACTGGGGCGGACGGCCCTCAAACTTTCCCAATGCGTGGGACAAGGACCATTATCACACGGATAGAACCAAAGTCCCCTCTCCCACCCATGGGAGAGGGTGAGGGTGAAGGCGCTGTTTCTTCGCCCGCCAAGTTTCACGTCCAGACCAGTCACGAGCCCAACCCCTACCGGCCCTTGAACTGCGTTGGGCGCTTCTCCAAGAAAGCCTGGACGGCTTCTTTGTGGTCTTCGGTCTTCCGGACCTGCTCTTGGGCCACGTGGGCCAGGTCCAACGCTTCCTCGAATTCCATGGACAGGCTCTTGTGCACCAGGTACTTGATCAATGCGTGAGACTGGGTCGCACCCTTTGCTAACCGAGAGGCCAGTTCCAGCGACGCGTCGAACAGCTCGTCGTCCGGCAGTAGTTTGCTGGCGATGCCCAGCCGGTAGGCCTCTGCGCCGTCGATGCGGTCGCCGGTGTATTGGAGGAGCAGGGTGTTGCTCATGCCGATGAGCCGGGGCAGTTGCCAGCAGCTACCGTCGCCGGGTATCAGGCCCATCCGGGCGAACGCTTCGGAGAACACCGCCTTCTCGGAGGTGTACCGAATGTCGCAGGCCAGGGCCACGCCCATACCCACACCGATCGCATGCCCGTTGACCGCCGCGATGGACGGTTTCTGCAGCGTATGTATCCGCAGGGGGATCCGGCTGGCCTGTCCGCCCAGGGCCACCTTCTGGCCACGGGAGGCGTACTGACTCTCCATCTTGCCCCAGGGCAGCGGCTCAACTTCGGTGTCCACCGAACCGGCCTCGCGGTCTTGGATACGCTGGCTGAACCCCCGGACGTTGGCGCCCGAACAGAAAGACGGCTCGGTGCCGGTGAGCAGCAGCACCCGGGAAGCAGGATCGTCTTCAAACGAGTCCAGGCATTCCATCATCTCGTCGGCCATCTGCGGACCCAGGGCGTTCCTCGTGGGAGGGTCATGCATCGTGATGATGAATACTCCCTCTCGGTTTTCGGTCTGGATAAACTCGTAAGCCATGACTATCACCTGCAGGTATCGGCGTTTATTTTCATGCCGAAAACCGGCTTCGGCATAGGCTCAGCACTTGATTAGGGAGGGCCCCATCAGTACACTCCGCGAAGCATAACATACGCACATTTGAGAGTAGCCCACGAGGGTATTGCCATGAAGACTGTCGTCGATGCCGGCCTGCTGGAGCGCCTTCGCCAGATCGGCCCGGTGCTGAAGGCCAACGTGGCGGAAGGCGAGCGGCTCCGGCGTCTACCACAAGAGTCGTTCGACGCCCTCAGCGGCTCCGGCCTACTCACCATGCTGACGCCCAAGTCGATGGGCGGTCTTGAAGTGGACCCGATTTCTTATGCCACAGTGATCGAGGAGGCTGTTAAGTCCGACCCGGCGGCGGCTTGGACGATCACCAACCCACTGCTGTGGGCGTTCTTCTGCTCCCGGCTTCCCGACAAAGGGGCTGCGGAGATGCTGGGCGGCGACCCTCGGGCGTTGTTCGCTGCCTCCATCACTCCGCCGATGAAGGCTGAGCCGGTTGAAGGCGGGTTCCGAATCTCCGGAGACGGTCGTTTCGCCAGCAATTGCCATCACGCCAGATGGATCGCCTCGGTCTGCGTTGTTACTGGAGAAGAAGACTCTCCAGGCCCGCCGATCTGGGCGTACATCGCCAGGGAAGACTGCCAGATCCTGGACACGTGGGACGTCTTGGGCATGCGGGCCACCGGCAGCGACGACATTCGGGTCGACGGCGCGTTCGTGCCGGCCTACCGCGCGTTTCCTTTCACTCCGGAGTTCACATTGGGTCCGCGATTCCGAGGCCCGCTGTATAGGTTTTCCTTCATTGGAATAGTTGCGGCAGCCCTAACGCCGGTGATGCTGGGCATCGCCCGTGTCGCGGTCGACGAAGCTGCAACTTTGGCCAGGGGCAAAACCGCCACCGGAAGTAGTTCCGAGTTGTGGATGAACCCCTCGGTCCAATCCCAGATCGCCCAAGCGGAGGCGGCTCTCCGGGCAGCCAGGGCGCTGTTCTACCAGACTTTGGACGACATCTGGCGATGGGTCTCGTCCGGAAAAGAAGTGACCACTGCCCAACGGGCTGATATATTGCTGGCCGCGACCAAGGCATCCGAAAGTTCGGTCCGGGTCGTGGAGCGGATGCACACCCTTGCAGGGACCACCGGCATCTACAGCGGAAACCCCATCGAAAGATGTTTCCGGGACATCCAAGTCGCTAGGCAGCACCGCTTTTATACAGAAGGCCGCTACGAGACATTCGGCCGGATGTACTTCGGCTTGGAACCGGATTACGGCATGGTGATGCTGTAGAATAAGGTCAAATTCAAAACTGGTTCTGATCAACCGCGAATTTACCGCCGGCCGGTATTAAGGAGACACAACATCATGCAGCAGGGAAGCATTACCAACCTGCATATCGCCAGGATCAAGGAAACGCCATCTGACCCGGTCCAAGAGGCAACCGCCATCACCGGTATAGGCCTGGAAGGCGACCGCAGCGCTTTCGAAGGCAGCAAACGCCAGGTGCTATTCATGGACAAAGAGACGCTGGACGAATTCGGCCTTACTCCCGGCCAAGTAAAGGAGAACATCACCGTCACCGGCCTGGACCTATCCCAGACCAAGGAAGGCCAGGTCTTCTTCATCGGCAACGATGTGACCATGGAGATCGTGGGTGAATGCGAGCCCTGCGGCAAGATGGACGCCATTCAACCGGGTCTAATGAGCAAGATCGACGGGCGGCGCGGCATGCTGGCCAAGGTCATAAACGGCGGCGCCATCAAGGTCGGCGACTCTGTCAGGGTCGATTAGCAAGCCTCGGCTCTTCTAAGGTAATTGAAATCAATAAAGCCCCCGTTCTCTTTAGGAGAGCGGGGGCTTTTCATTGGCAAATGTGAGCCGAACTTTACGGTGTACGGCCACTGTAAGCGATCAAGCGGTCTTGGATAATTGCGGCTGCCGCTATGGTCACCTCAGATCCGAAGAAGCCACCTTCCCGTCCCCCAGACAGAGCCCCAGTGAGAGCCATAAGTCCGAGTTCCGCCAAGCCAGCTTCGATGGTCGAATCTTGACCCGTGGCTTTGCCCAGGTCCCACTTATGGATAGCCATGTCCGTGATGGGAATCATGATGAAATTGCCGCCAGGCATGTCACCGAACAGTGTCGTCACCGTATCTTCCAAGTTCGCGGCCTTCAGCGTCGCTAGGGTTGTGTCGGTGATCGCTTTGAACGCCGCTCCGGCGCCCTCGGACGGCAGGGCATGGTCCACTTGACCCATGGAAGCCATGTCGGGAGTGCCTTTACCCACCACACTGTTGGCGAATGCCTGGACCGCCAGCGCGTGATTGATCAGCGATTGAACGCTCCACTCGGTGCAGGGCGTATCCGAATTGAGCTGCGCCGCTGTGACGCCGTCCATCAAGGGGGCCAACGCTTTAACAGCGCTCTCGTATAGTTCGATCGGGTTAGGTCATTGCGCCATGATGATCCTCCAGTTTTTAAGTGAATCCGGTTCAGGGGTTCGTACGTCGATTTCCCCAAAACAGATCGCACTGGCTGGGCCGTCCGGCCATTTTACCGTGCGAATGTCGGTGGATTGTATCCGCCTAAAAACAAAGGGTCAACCGGGCAGTGTCCGCGTCAAGTTGACCCTTTGTTAAGCAGACTTGGATTACGACTTCTCGGCCACCAGTGTGCTGCGGATGGCGGTGGCTATGTCGGTCATCTCGGGTATATTCTCCCAGGTCGCGATAGCCTTGGCGGTGCCGTTGGCTGAGAGCACCCTAGAGACGTTCTCTTGGAACTTCTCCTTGATCGCGTCGAAGCCCCAGGGGTTCTTCTGACTGCCCAGGATGTCTTCCCTCGCAGTGATGTGCTCGAAGACCCGGCCGTCTTTCAAGGTAATCTTGACCTTGAGACCGTCGCCGGACTCGGTCAGGAGTTCCTCTGACTTGGCCATGACCCTGGTGCGGACCTTGTCCATGGTGTTCTTATCGTTATGCTCGGCGATCTTCTCGTCGGTGAAAGTGTCTATGCCGATCTCGCCGTCGATCAACGCCGCGGCCACGTTGTATTTGGCGCTGAATTTGCCCTTCAACTCGTCTTCAGGCTCCTGATAAAGCATCACCACCGAGAAGTAGGACTGGTCGATCTCAGCGTCGGCCACGTCGTCGTAAGTGAAATCGTTGTCACGCATCATGCTGAACAGGCTGTCCAGCATGGCGTGGTTGCCGCCGCAGCAGGGGTACTTCTTAATCATCAGTGCGTCCTGGGTGCGAAAGGGCTTCCCCATGTTTTCGGCCATTCGGTCTAGGTCGTAGATGCCCTCGCCCAACACCACGTTGGTAAATCCAAATGGGTGCTCAAGCACCTGGTCTCCGGCGGTCAGACCCATCTGGGCCAACTGCACGGCGGTCACACCATCGCGGCCGACCAGGCCGGCGTGGAGGGGTTTGGTCATGGTCCCGAAGTTGTGGATCAGGCCCCCGGACATAGACCCGGCCATACCCAGCGCCATGATGGTCTGGTGTTCGTCCAATTTCAGCAGCTTGGCGCAGGCGGCCGTGCAGGCCAGACGGCCGATGACCGCAGTGCTGTGGAAGCCCTTGTCCATCTGCTTGTATTTGGTCTCGTGCTGCAAAGCCAGGCCGATCTCGCAGCCCACCACGTAGGCTTCCAGCAGGTCGCGGCCGGTGGCGCCGGTGTGTTCGCCGATGGCCAGCAAGGCCGGGAAGATGGCGACGGTGGGGTGGCCGAAGCCGCCGAAGTCGTCAAAGTCCAACGCGTGGCCCATCGTGCCGTTGGCCAGCGCGGCGTTGGCCTGGGTGCTCTGGAAACCGCCGGCCAAGATCGTTGACTCGGGTGCCGCTCCCTGGCCGCTGGTATACTTCTGGATGATTTCGCCTACAGGCTGCTGCGAGCCTGCCAGAATGACCCCCAAGAGGTCGAAGCAAGACTCGTTGGCGACGCGGATGGCGTCGGGCGGAATGTCCTCATAGTTCGTGTCGACTATCCACTTTGCGATGGTCTCGGTTGCGCCCATGTTGTCCCTCCGTTCTATCGCTCTATTCGTATCAGTCCCGATTTGTGCGGCTCATTATATACCCGTATTGAAGGTGGGCAAACATCGGGGACCATTCCGTAAGATGCACGTTGGGAGAAATCGATATTGATCACGGTCTTTAAACCAATAGCAACACGGCTGGCACTATTCCTAGTCGCTCTGGCGGCACTGGTAGCCTGTGGCGGCGGAGACTCGCAAAAAGCAGCGGAGCATTACTTCGCTGGGACCGAATTTGCCGCAGCCGGAGACTGGCAAAAGGCCATCGCCGAATTCGATGAGTCTATCCGGCTCGACCCCGACGCGGCAGACCCACACGCCACCCGAGGCGCGGTCTACGCCGAACTTGGCCAATTTCAAAAATCGATCGACGACTACAACGAAGCGATCCGCATCGGCCCGGAAACCGCGGACGTCTACTACAACCGGGCGGTCGCATACGGGGCCCTGGAAAACCCCAGCCAGTCTGCCGAAGACTACACACGGGCCATAGGATTGGACCCAGGAAACGCCGACGCCTTTTTCAATCTAGGGTTCATCCACATTCAACAAAGCCAACCGGAGTTGGCCATAGACGACTTCAGCAATGTGATAACCATCAACCCTGCGGACGTGGAAGCCTACATCAACCGGGGACTCGCCTACCGCGACAACGGCGATTACGAGTTGGCCATCGACGATTTCGACCAGGCGATCTTGTTTAACCCCAGGGATTCTTCGACCTACGTCGACCGGGGGATAACCTACGACAATATGGCCCAGCCGGAAAGGGCGATCGAGGACTTCAACCAGGCCATCGTCTTCGATCCGAGGAATGGCCTCGCCTACGCCAACCGGGCTTTGGTACTGGCCTTTCTCAAGCAAGAGGCGGAAGCTCGTGAGGATGCGGACCGGTCGATAGCTCTGGGAATCGACCGGGAGACCCTCATCACCACATTGGAGCTAAATCTGCTGCATAAGTGAGCCGCCAAGTCGCGTTGCTTCCATGAAACCGTAGCGGCCGATGCGGCTTTACTGAAACCTGTCGCTTGGTGTTTGTTGGTTAATGAACCCGCAACGCAACCAGCGCCGCCTCGGCGTTCCACAAGAGGCAAGCATCATCCATCACCGCATCACGGCTGACCCCGCCCCCCGGATTCCAACGGGGGCTTTTGGTTATCGTTGTCGTCCTGACTCTTGGCCTCGCGGCCTGCTTGGGACTTAGCGACGCGGACAAACGTTACAACAGCGGCGTGATGCTTTTGGAAGAGGACAGGTTTGAAGAGGCGATCGCCGAGTTCGACCTGGCCCTGTTTCTCGACGGTTCCATGGCCGAAGCCTTCCACAACCGCGCCCTTGCCGAACAACGCACAGGCAGGCTGTTCTCGGCGATCAAGGACTACACGGAGGCTATCAAACTCCTGCCGGACCTGGCCCTCGCTTACGCCAACCGAGGCAGCGCTTATATCGAGACCGGAGACCTCCAAAGCGCTCTCGAAGACCTGGAACATTTCCTGGAATTGGATGCCAACTCCGTATCCGCACACACTCAGCTTGGCTTGGTCCTCCTTGACCTGGGTAGGAACCAAGATGCATTGCGTAGCCTGGACCGGGCTATTGAACTGGATCCGGGATATCACCCGGCGTACGGCAACCGCGGCCTCGCCCACAGCAGGACCGGTGAACCCCGGTTGGCTCTGGCGGACTTCGGCAAGGCCATCGAGATCAGCCCAGATTACGGCCTGGCTTACAGCAACCGTGCCTCGGTCTACCTACTACAGGGCGACTTGACGCTGGCCATCGCCGACTTGGACCGCGCCATTGGACTTCACCCCGACAGCGCGACGGGCTACGTGAACCGCGGGGCCGTCCGCGCTGCGGCTGGCGAGCTGGGACTGGCAGTGGAAGACTACGATAGGGCCATCATGGCAGACCCAACATCGCTGAACGCCTACATAAACCGGGCGTCAGCCTACGACGGTATGGGCCGCTACCCAGAGGCGGTCTCCGACTACGGAAACGCTTTGCATCTGGCGCCCGGGACTGCGGCCCTATATACCAACCGGGGCGCCAGTTTCCACGCCCAAAACGACCTGCCAAACGCGCTGGCCGATTTCGAGAAAGCCGTCGCCCTGGAACCCACGTCGGTCCCCGCCTGGTACAACCTGGGCGTGGTCCACGAGGGCCTGGGAGAGCTTGAGATGGCCGTCGCCGCCTATGGTCAAGCAATCTCCTTCGAGCCGGAAAACATCGACGCCTTGATCAACCGGGCCCTCGTTTACTCAACCTTGGGCGAGTACTCGTCGACCATCGCCGACATGGACCATGTAATCGAGGTCGACCCTACCTATGCCAAAGCCTATCTGGTGCGGGCGTCGGCCCATGCCAACCTGGGCATGGCCCCCAAGTTTCAAGCCGATATCGACCGCGCCGTAGCCTTGGGCGTCGACCAGGCCCAGGCCGAATCGAATATCGCAGGTACCACCCCTTCCCCCTAGGCGGTATAATCCGGGTTACAGTTTTCAAGGGCCGATTCCAGACTGGCGCCTCGGCTGGTCCCATCTAGCTAGCCGCCTGAGTGAACGACCAGTCTGTCCCGGCCGGCCTAGAGGTCACTCCGGATGATTCTCCGATTCTTATCTGGTTTCTATGGCGGGTTGAAGTCACTGTCCAGCGGTTTCTACCTGACCTGGGGCATGAACTACGCTCGGTGGGGCCAGCCGGTCAAAGCCCTTTATTACCTTAACCGGGCTGCCAAATTGAACACGAAAGGTGGGAATGTGTTCTACCAGCGCGGTCTTTTGTTGATCGCCATGGGACAAACCGAAGCGGCGGTCATCGATTTCAACACCGCCATCGAAGCCGACCCGAATCACATGGAAGCCTACCTGAACCGGAGTATGATGCATGCCCTGGCCGGAAGAAGTGAAGCGGCCCAGAATGACGTCGAAAAAGCCGTCACTTTGGGCGCCGACCGCCCCAGTTTAGAGAGCCAGGTCTCCGAATTATTGAGCCAGGCCGAATAAACCACCCGAGCAGAAACCTATGACTACCGAACTAAGATGAGAATTTTCATAGTCTTTCAGATTTTAGCCAGGATATTCCGCTGGGCGGTGCCCGGTTCCGTAACCCAGACAGACGGCGAGAAAGTCTATGATTCGGGAGTTAGGATGCAGCGCCAGGGCAGATTGGAAGACGCTGTGGACCGTTACACCGAAGCGCTCCGCCTGGACCCCTCTTTGTCGCAGGCCTACAGCAACCGCGGATCGACCTATCTGAGCCTGGGACAGCCGGAGAAGGCCATCACCGACCTGGACCAAGCCATCAGTATCAATCCAACCCTGGCCGTTGCCTATAGCAGCCGGGGACTGGCCCACACCAACTTGTCTAACTTCAGCCAGGCTGTGAAAGACCTGAACGAGGCCCTCCGACTGAACCCCAACTTCGCTGACGGATTCTGTAGCCGTGGCTTCGCTCACCGGGCCGCCGGCCGCTTGAACCGGGCCCTCAGCGATTTCGACCAAGCCATCCGCCTCGATGAAAAATTCTCGGTGGCCTACAACAACCGGGCCGACGTCCACATCGAGATGAACAACGCTGATCTCGCCATACCCGATCTCGATGAGGCAATCAAGCTCGATCCCGGATTCGCTGTCGCCTTCGCCAATCGGGCCTTCGCCCATACCCTGCTAAAAGACGAATCCAAAGCCGGTCAAGACCTGAATACCGCCGTAAAGATGGGAGTGGACCGGAAGTTACTGGAAGACAAGATGGCGGAGTACAAAGAACGCGCCGAGTAAGGGCGTCCGCCCCCGCGCCAGCATTCGATAAATTATGAGGCTAATGCCATGCCCCGGTATTCCATCAATGAAACTCGGATCAACCAGACGATGCAGGAACTGGGCCAACTGGGCGACAGCCCCGAAGGCATGCTGCGCGTTGCCTATTCTCCTGAAGACATCGCCGGACGGGACTACGCCGTCAAACTTATGCGGGAAGCCGGCCTTGAGACCCGTATCGACACCGCCGGAAACATCATCGGACGCAGGTCCGGTTCCGATGACAGTCTACCAGCCATCGCCATGGGCTCTCACACCGACACCGTCCCCGAAGGCGGCAAGTACGACGGCGCCCTGGGAGTCATGGCCGCCATCGAAGTCATACGCACGTTGGAAGAGCAGGGTCACCGCACCCGGCACCCGTTAGAGGTGATCGATTTCACCAATGAAGAGGGCACCCGCTTCCACCGCTGGCTGGTGGGCAGCCGCTCCATGTCGGGCCTACTTGAGCAAGAGGACCTCGACGCCGAGGACGACGACGGCTTCGGCCTAGGTCCTTGCCTGGCCGATATCGGAGGGGATATCTCACGCATAGAAGAGGCCGTCCGTAAACCCGGCGAACTGGCCGCCTACTTCGAACTGCACATCGAACAGGGCCCCTATCTCGACCGGTCGGGCACGCCCATCGGCGTGGTCACCGGGATCACCGGGCGGGCTGTCTTCGAAGTAGAGATCGAGGGTAAAGCCAACCACGCCGGCACCACGCCCATGTCGACCCGCCGCGACGCCCTGGTCAGCGCCTCCAAACTGGTCTTGGCGGTCCAGAAGATGGCCGCGGAACAGGAGATCTGCCGGGTCTCAACTGTGGGCTCCATCAAGGCCGTTCCCAACGCCGTGAACGTGATTCCCGGCAGCGCCAGCATCGGCTTGGAGTTCCGTGACACTGACATGGAGGCCCTGGCCGCCGCCGAACAGGAGCTGCGGCGTATTACGGACAAGGCGTCGGTGGACGACGTGGTGGACATCGAAGTCATACGCCACCGGTTCACCACCGCCGTGCCCATCACGCCTGACATGCAGGCCCTGGTGGCCGAGGCCGCGGAGAACTGCGGCTTGGAATGGGAATCGCTGGCCAGCGGCGCCGGCCACGACGCTCAGGCGGTTGCCAACATCGCCCCGGTGGCGATGATCTTTGTGCCTAGCCTCGACGGCATCAGCCACTCCAAAGAGGAATATTCAACGCCGCAAGACTGCGCCAACGGGGCGCAGGTATTGCTGGAGCTCCTGCTGCTGGCCGACGACCGCTTGTAGCTCATACCCGGCCACATCTGACACAAAGAGAGATTGAAATGAAGCTATCTGGCTCTTACGAATTCGACGCCGCCCCGGAGAAGGTCTGGCAGACTCTGACCAACCCAGACTCCCTCAGTGCCTGCATCCCCGGTTGCGAAAAGATGGAATCCCTGGGCAACGACGAATATAGCGCAACCGTGACCATCGCCATGGGGCCCATCCGCAGCAAGTTTGACGCCAAAGTGAAAATGGTCGATATGAAGCCCTACGAGTCCTATAGCTTGATCATCGAGGGCAACGGCCGGTCCGGCTTCGTGAAGGGCGAGTCTCAGGTCACGCTGACCGAAAACAACGGCAAGACCACCGTGAACGTTGAAAGCGAATCTTCATCCGGTGGGCTTTTGGCCAGGGTCGGCCAGCGCATGATGGAGAGCTTCGCGAGAAACATGATGGACCGCTTCTTCACCTGCCTGCGGCAGTCCTTGAAATAGGCGGGCCAAGATCGCTTGTCTTCGGAGACCACCTCCGCTCATCCTGAGACTGTCTTGAGCCTGTCGAAGGACGCAATTACTGCGTAATCATGGTTCGACGTGGCTCACCATGAACGGTCGCTAACGCGGACTCTCAACCGCAAGCGTCAGCCTGACACCCCCCTCCGCTCATCCTGAGCCCGTCGAAGGACGCGTTTACTGCGAAATTATGGTTCGACGTGGCTCACCACGAACGTTCGCGAACGCGGGCTCTCAACCGCAAGCGTCAGCCTGACACTGGGCCATAAATTGCGCCGCTGTGTGCGCTCTGCTATCGTGTCTCCGAACTGGGCACAAACCTGCTATCAAAAGACGGAGGGGACGATGGAGCGCCGCGTACCAACTAAAACCGAAGTCCTGGCGTATCTAAAGGAAGACCGTAACTGGGGCCGCTGGGGCGACGACGACCAGATGGGCGCGATGAACATGGTCACCCCGGAGAAGCGGCTTGCCGCGGCGGCGACGATCAAGTCGGGCCGGGCGGTCTGCCTCAGCCGGGAGTTCCCCAAGACCCCGGCGCCGAATAACCCCACTCCGGCACACCACTACATGAAAAAGGTCTTCCGCGGCGAGAACGCCGGGTTCTCCGCGGACTACTATGGGATCTCCTACCACGGCACCGCCACCACCCACCTGGACGCGCTCTGCCACGTGTGGGACGAGAACGGTATGTGGAACGGGCGCACCCACGACGAAACGGTCACCATGGACGGCGCGGTCTGGGGGTCGGTCGAGCATTGGAAAGAGGGGATCATCACCCGCGGCGTTCTCCTGGACGTTCCCAAGTTCCGGGGAGTCCCCTACGTGACCATGGACACCCCGGTCCACGGCTGGGAGTTGGAAGACATCGCGAAGGCCCAAGGCGTGGAGATGTTGCCGGGCGATGCATTGGTCGTCTACAGCGGCCGGGACAAGTGGAATGAAGACGGCAACCCGCTCTGGGGCGGAAACCCCAACGAACGGCCCGGACTGCACGCTTCCTGCCTGAAGTTCATCCGTGAGTCCGATTGCTGCCTCTTGGTCTGGGACATGATGGACTTCACTCCCAACGGCTACGATCTTGCCTGGTCGGTCCACGGCTCCATCTTCGCCTATGGTATCGGTCTGCTGGACAACGCCTTGCTGCAGCCTCTGGCCGAGGCCTGCGCCGAAGAGGGACGCTACGAATTCATGCTCACCGTCAATCCACTACGGGTGGTCGGCGGCACCGGCTCTCCCGTGAACCCAGTGGCCATCCTGTAAGTAATAGTACGGCGACAAACCGGCGTAGAGGCTTCCCTGTTTATCGGGACCGTGCCCTTACGCAAAAGGCCGGTGGGATTTCGAAATCCCACCGGCCTTTTGTTCGCTATGCTAGGTGATGTTCTTACTTAGATGACCGAAGGCTCCACCACGCTGTCCCTCATTGTGTGATGGTTCGTTGGCGTGGAACCGTTCAGTTCCTGCACCCGTTTCCGCATCTGGTCCAAGCGGGTAAAGTCGGTGATTCCCGAGACGATGGTGATCGCCGACAGATACTTGGTGCGGCGGTCCGGGTAATCGCCGTAACGGACCTTGCCGACGGTAGTCAGCTCTTCTAGCTTGGCCCTGCCCACCGATATCGCCTGGGTGTAAAGGTGCTCCGGCCTGCCGTGGACTATCAGCGATGCTGACCGCGCGCCTGACACATCTGTTGGGAAGGTGAGGGAGCTCTTCTCAACGCTCCGCTCGATGATGTCTTCCAGCTCATGGGTGCCAGGTTCCATGCCACCGCGCCAGAACTGGGACTTTACTTTGACCTCTTCGGCGCAGTGGCCGATGGTCGAAACGTCACCGATCAGCCCCAAAGTAGCCTTGATCTCCGAGGAACTGAACACCTCTTGGGGCGGCGGGCGTATCTCGCCTGCCGTCAGGATGGTGGTCAGGGTCTGGGCCAGGTTCTCGTTGACCCGCTGGAACATCTGCTCCACCGATTCCCGGGTGACATGGGCCCGTTCGTACTGCTGATTGTCCACCAGCAGGATGTTGTTGAAGTAATGGTTCCAGAGCTCGAAACTCTTGACCGTGTTCGAGAGGTTCAGCGCCTCTTTGTCGCTGGGCATTCCGGAAACGGAAGGGATCACGCCGATGCCGTAGACCGGGATGTGTTTGTAGATCTTCTTCAGTTCGTTGGCCAGGACGAAACTGCCCCCAGCGCCCGTCCCGCCGGCCAGGCCGGCCGCGATCCAGATCACTTCGGGGTCCTTTTTCCGCACCATGGCGTCGATGGAGTCCATCATCTGGGCCAACGACTTTTCGGCGATGCTGGCGCCCAGGTCGATGTCTGAGCCGACACCCCGTCCCCGGAGGGCGTATTTCCCGATCAAGACCTTCTCCCGGATGTATCGCAAGCCGGAGAGGTCAGCCTCTTCAGTGTTGATGGCGATGGCGCTGTATAGGCGGCGGTTCATTCCCATCAAGGAATTGGAGATCTTGCCCCCCGCCTGTCCGAAACCGATCCAAAGTACTCTCATCTCACCCTTCCTCTAGTGTCAGCCCGAAGCCAGCCGGACCGCACATCTCCCTCCGAATTCTTTTGGCGGAATCCCACGGCGCCAGGCCCGAATATCGACCTGGCTTATTGTCAAAAAGATTCGCGGACCGAAGCCCGCCGGCCTACCGGTGGTCTAGTAGTCCCGGTCGCCGTCGGTGATGGAGTTCTGAAACTCCTTGCCTTCATGGCAGATCTGGCATTCTCCCCAGCTAACTGGACCATTAGCCGTTTCGATGACCCAATGGTGTTTGCAGGCTGACTCAGCCGTTTCTTCGGCCACCGCCGTGACTGCATCGGTCTCCACCAAGTCTTTCTCAATCACCATGATCAACCTCCAGGCAGGGGATAACCCTGCGCTAGCGCGTTGGGCCGGACCAGGCCCCATGATGCGAGCGGCGTTCAGTTTGACAGGTCGGCCGGGCCGAAACCTTTTCCACCGCTTCACATCCTCTGACGTTACTTGCCGGGCAGCCTTTATGTCAACGGAATTTTAAACTATTTTAAACTATTTTTTATACTTAAACCAATATATAGGCGTCACTGACATAACGAGAGTCGAAATAATAGGCCGGCAGTGGTTGCTGCCGGTCTTGTTAGGCCCGTCTTTTAGAAGATTGGACGCTAGATCACGGCGGTGGCCGTCTTCATTCGGACCTCCTCTTCCCTGAGAGCAGCCATCACATGTTTGGCGTAGAGCTCCATGGACCGCATCACCTTCTTGTGTTCCAGGCCCCCGATGCGCATCTGGTGCAAGAAGCTCGTCGCGCCCGCCTCGTGCATGTAGCGCTTCATCTGGGTGACCACCCGCTCCGGCGACCCAAAAGCCGTGCCACGCTCCCAAACATCATCGGCGGTTATCTTGGACAACTCGCCGGGGTCTCTGGAACTGTGTGTTAGCCGTTGGCCGCTGGCTATAATGACTTGGTAAAGGTTTTTAACCTAAGGTCTCAACGAAATCATGACCAACCCACCCAAGGACGCCACCGGCCCGACTAACCAGCAAGCGTCCTCCACGGACCCCAGCGCGCTCCACGAGGCCATCCGCACTCTGACATCCAACTTGTCGTTGGATATGGTCTTGCAACAGGTGGCTGACCTCAGTAAGGAATTGGTCTCGGCCACCTATAGTGCGTTGGGCATCCTCGGCGAAGATGGGTCATTGGTCCAGTTCATAACCGCGGGCATCTCCGACGCCGGCCGGGAGCGTATCGGAGACCCGCCTGAAGGCAAAGGCATCCTTGGGATAGTCCTTCGAGAAGGACAGTCACTTCGATTGCACGACCTGACCCAACATCCGGATTCGGGAGGTTTTCCCGCCACCCACCCACCCATGCGCAGCTTCTTGGGCGTGCCCATCATCTTCAAGGGCAGGGTTTAGGGCAACCTATACCTCACGGACAAGATCGGATCTGAGGAATTCTCCGCCGGAGATGAAAACATCGCCACCCTTTTCGCCGCCCAGGCGGCGGTGGCCATTGAGAACGCCCGACTCTACGAAGCCGAGACCCGCCGGTCGGCCCAGCTCGACGTACTGAACCTCATGGGACGGGAATTGACCCGCATCTTCGATCTGGGCCGGCTGCTGGAAAAGGTGGCGGAATTGCTGCGAGAGGGATTCCAATACGAGAACGTTCAAATCTTCTGGGTGGACCGTGAGAATAACGCCATCGAGGTGCGTGCTGTGGCTGGCCTCATGGCGGGCAAGGTCCCTGTGGGGACCCATCGGCCCCTGGACCATGGCATCGCCGCTTGGGTCGCCCGGACCGGCCAGACGGCCCTCTGCAATGACGTACGCGAAGATCCCAGGCACAACCCGGTGGACGGTTTCGAGACTGCTGCTGAGTTGGCGGTCCCGGTGATGGTCAAGGAAGAGACGGTGGCCGTGATCAACGTTGACAGCACGGGAACCAACATATTCGACGGTAGCGACGTCAAGACTTTGGAAACCCTGGCCGGCCAGTTGGCAGTGGCCATGGAAAACATCAACCTGTTGCTCCAACAGCAAGACCAGTCCCAGCGGTTGGCGGTTGCCGACGAGCGTGATGGCATCGGCCGGGACCTCCACGACGGCGTTATCCAGTCGATGTACGCCGTGGGACTGACCTTGGAGGACATCTCCAGCCAGGCCGGAGAGGAACCGGAGACCGTCCAGCCACGCCTGGAGGGCGTCGTCGACGATCTGAACCAAGTAATCGGAGACATCCGCCGTTACATCATGGACCTACGCCCAACGGAACTGCAGGGGCGGCGCTTGGAGGAGGCGCTGGTTTCTCTGGTCGGCTATCTCGAAGACCGTGCGGGAGTCGCAGTCACGGTTAACCTCAACCTGGACCCATTTCTTCTGCCCGAGCGCTATTTCGTGAACATCTGGCATATCCTCCAAGAGTCCTTCTCCAACATCGAGAAATACGACCATGCAGAGAAAGTGTCGGTTTCTCTTGCCGTCAGCGACGGTGATATCCGCCTAACGATCGTCGACGACGGGGCCGGTTTCGATCCGGAAACTGCGGAACTGGGTCGTGGGTACGGCCTGCCCAATATCAAAGACCGGGCGGAGCGCCTGGGCGGGGTCCTCCATATCACCAGTTCTCCGGGCGGCGGGACCACTCTGGACATCAAAGTCCCGGTGCCCGTTCCCACGGCTTGGCCTCCCCTGGTGTAACCTATAACCGCCAGAATGCCGGCGCTGCCCATCGCTGGTCCGAGGAGAGGTAAATGGCAGCAAATCCCAAGCTTAAGGTCCTGATAGTCGATGACCATGACATCGTGCGCAGGGGTTTGGCCATGCTGATCTCCCGCCAGGAAGACCTCTCTGTCGTCGCCGAGGCCGGCACCGTGGCCGAAGCCGTGGAGAAGGCCCGCGAGTCGGTCCCAGATGTGGTGGTGATGGACATCCGACTGCCCGACGGTACGGGCATAGAGGCCTGCCGTGACATCCGCGACGAAAACCCTGACGTAAAAGTCCTGATGCTGACCTCATATAGCGACGAGGAAGCTGTGATGGGCTCCATCATGGCCGGCGCATCCGGGTATCTGCTGAAGGAGATCCGCTCCCAAGAGATAGTCGACGCCATCCGCCGGGTGGGCGCCGGGCAGTCGTTGTTGGACCCAGCGGTCACCGCCGGGGTGTTGGAGCGCGTGCGGCGAGGCAAGGAAGAGGACGTGCTGGCCCAATTGACGGACCAAGAGCAAAAGATCCTAGAACTGATCGCCGAAGGCCAGACCAATCGGGAGATCGCGGGCCAGATCAACCTGAGCGACAAGACGGTCAAGAATTACGTGAGCAACATCCTGGGCAAGCTCGAGGTGTCCCGCCGGTCCCAAGCCGCCGCATTCTTGGCTGAACGCCGGGGCCGCCGCGAATACAACAGCTAAGCCTGGTTCAGGCGTACGGCGTTTTGAGTTTAATGGGCCGGCTGGTGCGCGCAACATTCGGCCCCGTTTTATATCCCAATCGGCCCATCAAAAGAATTACCTTTGGCACTCTCGCCCACCTATCCATCCGCCGTATCTTTGATTTGCCCGCACCGGCGAAGCTTCTAATTTCGCCAAGTTTCTCGTGGCGCGAAGTTGATATGGCCATTCGAATTTTTCTGATCGACGAACACCGGCCCGCCAGAAACATACTCGCCTGGCGCCTGGCTTCCATGCCCGGACTGGACGTGGTTGGGTCCTCCTGCAACGGAGAAGAGGCGGTCCGTGAGATTCAGGAGCTGAGCCCGGATGTGGTGCTCATCGACACCAAGATGAAACGGGCGGACGGCATCGATATCTGCCGGAGGGCCATGGCCGCCGTCGAACGGACCACGGTTGCCATCCTCACTTCTTATCTGGACCCCAACGAACGGTGTCTTGCCTACGAGGCTGGTGTGAACGCCTACCTTTTGAAGGACGTGGACACCAACAACTTGGCCGACTGGATCAAGCTGGCGGCCGCTAAGCCCACGAACCGCTAAGCCCACGAACCGCGACAGCGGAGATAGTGACGAAAGCTCGGGCGGTCGCGAAGATCAGGCCCAGTTTTGATCGGCCCTCACGGCCACCGTTCAGCACGTCAACGGTCTCCAACCAGCAGGCGTATTCCAACCCCATGGCCCTTGATATCCGCAGGTAAAATCGTCAAGCCTGGTGAGGCGCTTCGCCCTGCTTGGATGCCGGGGGCCAGGCTGGCCATCGGCCCGCCGGGAGTACTAGAGGAAGCGAACGCGGACATTCTGCAATGATTGGGAGGATTCCATGAATAAGGTGGAGGCAATCATCAGACCGGAGAAACTTAACGACGTCAAAGAAGCCTTGGTCGCGGTTGGCCTGATTGGGCTAAACGTGGTTAACGTCACCGGCCGCGGCGCCCAACGTGGAGTTACCGCCGGTGGTTCCCGGGGCGTCGGCCGGTATGAGATCGACATGCTGCCCAAGGTGAAACTCGAACTGGTGGTCCACGATGATTTCACCCAGACGGCAGTTGACACGATAGTGGAACACCCACGCACGGGCAACATCGGGGACGGCAAGATCTTTATCTACCCGGTGAGCAATGCCATCAAAGTCAGGACAGGCGAAACGGGCGAGGATGCTTTGTAACGTCACCGCGCCAGTTTTACCGACCTCCGAGAGTCTGCCTCGCGGGCGCCTGAGAGACGCCGGCGCGGCAACACATCGGCGAGGTTAGAGTCGTCATGGAACCCGCCTACCGGGAAGTGGGTCTGGGGGGCCGCCTGATCCGAGAGGTCTTCAACATCGCCGCCAAGCTAGGCCTGGCCAAGGTCGCCTTTGAGCTCGTGGTCCAGCGGGAGAAGGAAGCGGCCCGCGCCGCTGAGCGGGTCGGCTTCAAAGAAGTCGCAACCTTGGAAGACCGGATCAAGGACTGTTGGGGCAACTATCAAGACGTGATGATCCTGGAGATTCCCGTGGCAGACCGGAAGCGGTGGTAGAGTGCCGGGCCAGGTGACCTGCCCTAACGGATTTTAGTAAAAGGAACGTCGGGAAAATGAAGCCAATAGGGTTTTTCGCCTTGATCGCCGGCCTGTTCTTGCTGATCGCAGCCTGTGGCGGCGGCGGCGGCGAGCCTACACCCAGCCAGCAATTATCGGCTGCGGCATCGGAAGGGCAGCGGCTCTTCACCGCCAATGCCTGTAGCGCCTGCCACGGTTCCGCGGCTCAAGGCACCTCCATCGCGCCGGGGCTGGCCGGCCACACCGCCGCCCAAGTGAAGGGTCAGGCCCGGGTGCCTTTGGGGGTAATGCCGGTGTTCCCGCCGTCACAGATCTCCAACGTTGAACTCGACCAGATCGCCCAATACATCGAATCCTTAGGTGGCGACCACCTTTACGTGAGCTTGGACGATTCGGCCCTGGAATCGGCCCAGCACCATTGGATGACGCTCTTTGCGTTGGAGGATGAGGCCGCAACTGAGGCGGTCCACCATATCGACCACATCGCCGGTCTCGTAACCGGCCAGCACCTGTCGCAGATGAATGAGGCGAAAGCAGAGATCGAAGCCGGGAACATCCACGAAGGCACCCATATCATAGAAAACATGCTGGCCGGCACCCAGGTAAACGACCTTACCCCATCGGAGGTGCACGCCGGTCTGGTCCGGTCGTCGGCCCTTGTCGGCGATGCGGCCCACGAAATGGAAGACTTGGCCGAAGACGCCCATGAAGAGGAGCACGACGAACCCGAAGGCCACGGCCACTAGATGCTAACTCCCACACAAAAACAACAGGAATAAAACATTGGAGTAACGGACTGGTAATTTATCCATGCTTAAACTCATGCCAACGCAGTGAGTTGACAATACGAGTTAACCATAACGTGGCAAGGAGGTAAAACAATGTTCTGGCTAAAGAGCTGTCCCCAGTGTCGCGGAGACCTATACGAAACCTCTGACATTTACGGCATATACATCGATTGCTTCCAATGCGGCCACTACCTCACAACCGCCGAAGAAGCTCACGTGAGGTTCGCCGCCTACCTCGGGTCCTACACCCTGCCTAAAGACCGGCCCGTCAGGGTCCTCACTGAGATTGCGGCTTAACGATCTAGCGGCCCGGCGAGAAAGCCGGGCCGCATTAATTTAGCCACTGTTTTTCATCTCCAGCCCCTTTTCTTAACGCTGCCTGGCTCCACCATGCGCCTTGCTCTTTCCCATAGTCAGTCTTACAATTGCCCCTGGCCGCCACATCTGCTATTCAGGGGGTCTTCTACCCATGGCCGCTCTCAACCATCCATTGGAAAATATTCGCGTGATAGACCTGGGACGTCACCAGGCCGGTCCCAGATGCGCCCAAGTGTTGGCCCGCATGGGCGCCGAGGTGATCAAGGTCGAGCGCCTTGGCGGTGAAGAAACCCGCTATCATGGCCCCTGGGTTAAGAAGCAGTCCTCCTATTGGGTCCAGTACAACTCCGGCAAGAAATCCCTGGCCATGGACCTCCGAAAAGAAGAGGGCAAAGAGGCCCTGCGAAAGCTCATCAAAGTCTCGGATGTCCTGATCCAGAACTTCCGGCCCGGCACTATCGAAAAGATGGGCTTCGGCTACGAAGAACTCAAGAAGCTCAACCCCCGCATCATCATGGTGAACGTCTCCGCCTACGGCCAGTTCGGTCCCTATAGCGACCAGATCGGCTACGACCCCATCGGCCAGACCATGTCCGGCATCACCATGCTCACGGGAGACGAAGGCATGCCCCCCATCCGGACCGGGGTCCCAATCATCGACCGCATCACCTCCCTGCACGCCGCCATCGGCTGCCTCGCCGCTCTTCACGAGCGCGAGGTCTCAGGCTTGGGCCAGTCCATGGACGTGTGCTTGGCCGACACCGGTTATTCCATGACTGAGATTCCCATCACCGCCTACCACGGCTCCGGCATCAAGCCCACGCGGGGAGACTCAAATTCCTCGGCCCCGCCCTCGGGCATCTACCCCTGCAAAGAGGGCTGGGTGCTGTTGTCGGCCGGTGACCAGCACCACTGGTACCGTGTCTGCAACGCCCTGGGCAAGCCCGAGTGGCTTGAAGACCCGCGTTTCAACACCCGCCCGGAGCGCGCCAAGAACGCGGCCGTCGTGAATGAGGCGCTGAACGAGCTCCTGGCCACCATGACCATGGATCAGGCCATCGCCCACTTCACCGAGCACGACGTGGTCGCCGCCCCCGTGAACGACATTCCCATGGCCGAGGCCGACCCCCATCCCTGGGAGCGCCGCACCATGGTGGAGGTGGACGACTTTCTGGCCGGCACCATCGCCGTTTCCGGAGACTACTGGCACTTCTCCCGCACTCCCGTGAACATCGGCACCACCCCCAAGGTTGGAGAGCACAACGACGAAATCTTGTCCGATATCTTGGGCTACTCCGCCGAAGAAATCGAGGGTTTCAAGAAGAACAACGTGATCTCAGAAGAACACCTCTACGACGAGGTAGTGGGCGCGCCAGACCGCCCAAAATAAGGGGCTGAACGGTTCTCCAAAGCTGAATCGGCTTCGACGAGATAAGAGCGCCTGGATTGGTCCAGGCGCTCTTATTTTTTGAAGCGAACGAGCACTGATTCGGTGTAAAATTCCTCCAGATCTTAAGGACGGTTAACGCGTGACCCGATCAGGACAAACGGGGCGGATATTCGTCGGCCGCGAGCGCGAAATGGCTGGCCTTAGCGCCGCCATGGATGCCGCTATAGCGGGTCACGGCCGGGTTGTGATGCTGGCCGGAGAACCAGGCATCGGGAAGACCCGGATGGCCCAAGAATTGGCCGCCTATGCCGAATTGTTGGGCGCTCAGGTGTGGTGGGGGTCGTGTCACGAGCAACAGGGCGCGCCGCCCTATTGGCCATGGGTGCAGCTGATCCGATTTTATATCCAACGGACTGATTCCGGGCCCCTTGCCACCCAGATGGGCCCCGGGGCGGCCGATATCTCGGAAATCATCCCCGAAGTCCTGGACAAACTGCCTGACCTCAAGCCGCAATCGCCCCTTGAGCCGGAACAGGCGCGGTTCCGTCTCTTCGAGTCGATCTCCAACTTCCTCAAGAACATCGCCTAGTCTCAGCCAATGATGCTGGTCCTCGATGATCTTCAATGGGCGGACCAGCCGTCTCTGTTGCTGCTGGAGTTCCTATCCAACCTGCTGTTCGACAGCAAGATCATGGTCCTGGGAACCTACCGCGATATCGAGGTGTCTCGCAAGCATCCTCTGTCTAGTACCCTGGCCCAACTGGCCCGTACCGAGTCTTATCACAGAGAAGAGTTGGGAGGGCTGGAGGGCGAATACGTCGCCCAGTTGATCAAGGACATCAGCGGCGCCGCGCCCTCCCAAGAATTGGTCCAGGCCATCTATGGTCACACAGAAGGCAATCCCTTTTTCACGACCGAGGTCATACGGCTGCTTGGAGAAAGGCGCGGCTCCAGCGCCGGACCTGAGGAATACGATGCGGCTGGGTTGGAGATACCCCAGAGCGTATTGGAAGTGATTGGACAGCGGCTCAACCGGTTATCAACAGAGTTCGAAACCGTCCTTACGACTGCCGCAGTCATCGGCCGCCAATTCGACTTTGGGTTGTTGGGACTCTTGAGCGATGAGATTCCGGAAACCCAGTTGCTGGGATCTATGGATGAAGGGCTGGACGCCTATCTGATTCAAGAGGTCCCAGGACAAGCCGATGTCTACCAGTTCAGCCACGCCCTGGTCCAACAAACATTGCGGGAGCGGCTTTCCACCAGGAGAAGAGTGCGGCTCCACGCCAAGATCGGTGAAACGCTGGAGACTTTGTACGGAGACCAGCCGGGTGAACATGTCGACGAGCTGGCCCACCATTTCTTCGAGGCGTCTTCTGTGTTGGGACCGGAAAAGTTTGTGAGATACGCCACCTTTGCCGGAGAGAGGGCGCTTGAGGTTTATGCCTTTGAAGGAGCGCTAGACCACTTTGACCGGGTACTGGCGTCTATGGGCGTCACGTTGACCGGCGCCCAGCCCGCACCTGACGAGAAGGCGGCCGCCCTTCTGTTTGGGAAGGGTTGCGCCCAGCTTGCCACAGTGGAACGGCACAGGCTATCAGAGGCTGTGTCTTGCCTGCGCCGCGCTTTCGACTACTATGCGGAAGCAGGTGACGCGGACCGTGCCGTTGCGGTCGCGCAACAACCGCTGCCCATGGCGCAGGGCATGCTGTCAGGTGCGGCCCAACTCACCCGCCGAGCCCTGGAACTGGTCGAGCGCGGTTCTCATGATGAAGGGCGTCTTCTGTCCCAATTCGCCTTACATGTGTACTTCGAGGAAAGCGACGTTGACGCCGCGCAGGACGCATTCGCGCGGGCTATGGTTATCGCCCAAGGGGAGGAGGATGCGGACCTCGAGTTACGCACCTTGGGCAATGCTGCCAGCGTCGATACCTTCGAATGCCAATTTCAAGCAGCGCTGGAGAAAGGTTTGCGGGGGCCGGAGTTGGCACGCCTGCTGGATAACCCTCGGGCCGAGTTGGGTGTTCAATACAGAGCCGCCGGTGGTCGAATGCTAACCGGGGACCTTCAAGGGGCGAAACAACACTTAGAGGCCATGCGGGATCTGGCGGAAAGACTCCGGGACCGCTTCTGGTTGTCCAGCGCCTATTTCTTGAGTGCGCAGGCGTCCATCTACGAAGGCGATTGGGAAGCGGCTCGCCGATTTTCTGACCAAATCCTAACGAATCTGTCCATGGACTCCCGGTGCCTGGCGACGCGCATGCAATTGGAGTTGGAGCTCGGCGAATCCGGCCAGGCAGAGGTATACCTGGAGCGCCTTCTGGAATCCATGCGGCTCACTTCTCCCGGCCCAACGATAGAATATATGCTCGCGGCGCTTGGGATTTCATTCGGTGGCCGGATCAACGGCGACAGCCGCGGATTCGAGGCTGCCGAAGTCGCCGCGGAACCAGTACTCACCGCTCCCAGATCCTCCCGATTTGTGATGCTCGGCGCCAGAGCCGGACTGGGTTTCTTAGCGGTGCAACGCGGGGATTCCGCTGCCTCCTCGGACCACTACGCTTTTCTAACGGCCTGCCGGGGAACCGCAATGGCAGAGATTTCATTTGTTTTCGACCGCCTTCTTGGACTCCTAGCCCGCACGATGGACAACCTAGATCTGGCTGTAGAACATTTCGAGGAAGCCTTGACGTTCTGCCGCAACGGGAGTTACCGGCCCGAACTCGCCTGGTCTTGCTATGACTACGCGGAAGCCCTTTTCCAAAGAAACGGACCTGGTGATAGCCAGAAAGCCGGATCGCTGGCGGACGAGGCACTATCGATTTCCAGCGAGTTGGCCATGAGTCCGCTCATTGAGCGGGTTGTAGCACTTGAAGACAAGATGCAGTTGGCCCCCGCGCGAGTCTCGCCCCTTGCCGGCGGCCTCACCCAGCGGGAGGTTGACGTAATACGTCTGATCGCGACAGGCCGCACCGACCAGGAGATCGCCGATGGACTTGTCATCGCCGTTCGGACGGTCACCACCCACGTCGGGAACATCCTCAACAAGACCGGCGCCGCCAACCGGGCTGAAGCGGCGTCTTTCGCAAACCAGCACGGTCTGGTCACCCCAGATGCTGATGGAGAAGGCTAGCGTTCCCCCTCAATAAGTCAGCATCATCCGCTGGATCTCCGCCGGTTCCTTGGTGACGGTCAGAGCCAGCATCAGCAGGATTCGCGCCTTCTTGGGCGTGAGGTTGTCCGCCACGATGTAGCCATCTTCGGTGAAGCGGCGAGTCTGCATGACGCGGCCGCTTCCGGTGCCGGTGGCGATTACCACGGGCATACCGGCGTCCGATGCTTCCTTCAAAGCAGCCATGAACGGAGGCGGCGAACCCCCGCTGCCCAGCCCCGCTGCCACGATGCCGTCTACCCCAGCCTGGGCCAGGGCTTTTATCACCAGTCCGTCGGCTCCGGCGTAGGCAGGCGCGATGTCCACCCTCGGCAGTTGGTCTATGTCAGCCACGTCGAACTCCGAATCGACTGTGTGGGCGCGGTCGGTGCGCCGGTAGAAGACCACGCTCTCGTCCGAGTCGGCATAGCCCAAGAAGCCAAAATCCGGAGCCTGAAAAGTTTCCAGGCGGTAGCTGTTGGTCTTGGTTACGTCCCGCGCCGCCTGGATCTGGTTGTTCAAGATGGTCAGCACACCCCGGCCCGCCGATTGTGGGGCCGCCGCCACCCGGATGCAGTCGATCAGGTTCACTTCTGAGTCAGTGCCCAGGCCGGTGGGGGGGCGCATGGCGCCGGTTACAACCACGGGCTTCCTGCTCTTGACCGTCAGGTTTAGAAAATAGGCGGTCTCTTCCAAGGTCGCTGTTCCATGGGTAACGGCCACGCCCGCGGCGTCGGCGTCGTCCCGGAAGATCTGGTTGATGCGCTTGGCCAGCCCCAGCCAGTGTTTGGGCGTGACGTCGGTGCTCCCCAGGTTCAGAAACTGTTCCGTACGCACATCCGCGAACTCCAAGACCTCGGGCACCCGCTCCAGCATCTCATCGATGGTTAGGTGCTTGCGGTCATAGCTGTAATTCGTGTAGTCGGTGCGGGTGCGTCCCACGAAGGATATGCTCCCGCCGGTACCCACCAGATATACCCTCGGCTTGCTTCCGCTAGTCATGAAAAAACTCCCTGATCAAATGAGACCGTGACTGTATCCCGATTCAGCTCCCTTGTTCGCCTTGAAGTATACGACGGGGCTGACAGGTTGGGACAGATGGTTAGGCACGCCGCCGCTATGGGGCCAATAAGTCGGTACTTATGGACCGACTCCCGTAAAATGGCTTCCCCAACATGGGTACATGTGCTATTCTCAAAAGGTCGAGTAATACTGTACGTTTCTCGTAATCGAAGCTAAATCAGTGCCCTGAGCCACTTGTAATCGGGCCCGGTTCAGGGCGAAAAGACAACTAGATTTCTGGCAAACATTAAAAATAAAAACAACCGGCGATCGCTGGCCCGGCCTACCCAAAGCCGGGCGGCATAGCTGAAAAGGAGGTGGTCTCCGATGTTGGCCCTTTGGCTGTTCAGAGCGTTGAGCGCAGGGGGTCTTGGGGTAATCGGCTGGCGGCTCGGACTATATATATCCGAATTATCCATAGATAAAGCAGAATTTCTTCCTTGGGGTCTCGCATCGACCCTGGCCGGCGTAATCATTGGGGGAGTCTTAGTCCCCTACCTGATCCTCAAGCCCTGGCGCGCGAGCGCCGAATATATCGATTCCCTTCCCGGCTCAGCATTGATCTCAGGCACGGCAGGCCTATTGGTAGGCCTGGTGATTGCCTCGCTTGTTTCCATACCTTTGTACACGTTGGACGGTTGGCCTGGTTGGGGCGTTCCGGTCATCGTGAACGTGGTCTTGGGTCTCTTTGGCCTCAGCCTGGGAGTCCAGCGGGAACGAGACGTGCGAGCCATATTCCCCGGTCTGGAAGCGCCCTCCCGGTCTGAAGGGTCGGCTATGGGCCCCATCATGACGGGAACGGGAGTCACCTCAAACGGTAACGGTTGGACCGGCAAGGCAGACAAGGTCAAACCCTCGAAATCCTCCCGGAACGGCAATATTCTGGTGGACACAAGCGCGATCATCGACGGCCGTATCGCCGACCTCAGCATCACCGGCTTCTTGGAAGGCTCCTTGGTCGTGCCGCGCTTTGTGTTGGACGAATTGCGCCACATCGCTGACTCCAGCGACCCACTCCGCCGCAACCGCGGCCGGCGGGGCCTGGAAGTTCTAGGCAAACTTCGGAAGGACGATGCGGTCCCCCTCCAAGTCCTAGACGTGGGCGTGGAGAACGGAAAAGAAGTGGACGCCGTCCTGGTGCAACTGGCCAAGGAGACAAAATCGGCCATCCTCACCACCGACTACAACCTGAACCGGGTTGCCGAACTCCAGGGTGTCCAGGTCTTGAACGTTAACGAACTGGCCAACGCTCTAAAGTCCATCGTTCTCCCCGGCGAAGAGCTGCGGGTGAACATCGTCCAAGAGGGCAAGGAAGTTGGGCAGGGAGTGGCCTACCTGGATGACGGCACCATGGTGGTGATCGAGGGCGGCCGGCGCTATCTGAACGCCTTCCACGATGTTGTCGTCACCAGGGTGCTACAGACCGCGGCCGGACGCATCATCTTCGCCCAACCCAAAGGCGATTAACGCCTGATAGACAGGCAATGCTGGAGATTCAGTGGCCCAAGTAGGCGCGGTGATAGTGGCGGCCGGGCGCAGCATCCGTATGGGAGGAGTGGACAAGACCTTCGCTTCCATACTGGGTCGTCCCCTGGTTGCACATACCCTTGACCGCTTCGAATCGTCTTCCCTGATCGACCAGATAATCTTGGTATTGGCCGGAGATTCTCTGGAGCAAGGCCGGAGATTGGTTGAAGAACGCGGCTACAAAAAGGTGGCCCACGTGTGCGCCGGCGGATTAAGACGTCAGGACTCGGTCCGGAACGGCCTGGAGCTGCTTTCTCCCTGCGACTGGGTCATGGTCCATGACGGCGCACGGCCCTGCTTGGATTACGCCATGCTGCAGCGGGGACTGGACGCCGCCGCCGAGTGCGGCTCCGCCGTGGCCGGTGTCCCGGTCAAAGACACCATCAAATTGGTCACGCCCGACCAGATGGTCAGCGAGACCCCGGACCGCTCCCAACTCTGGGCCGCCCAAACCCCCCAAGTATTCCGCTATGACCTCTTGCTAGAAGCCCACCGCACCTGCACCCAAGACGTAACCGATGACGCAGCCATGGTCGAAGCCCTAGGCCACCCAGTCAAGATGTTCCTCGGCGCTTACGAGAACATCAAAGTTACGACTGCGGATGATCTGGTTGTAGCCGAGGCGTTTTTGAAGGGTTCGGCTAGGACCTAAATTTGGGGCATAACAGTTGCCCTAGCACGCTCAAGCTGAACTCGGACGAAAATCGAGAGTCTTCCCGATGCACCGGAGGACCCGTCTAAGGACCACGGCTTCGCCGTCGGTCGCTTGATTTGATTTTTGCATTAAATTATATTGATTATTATCACGTAATATACTCACCATACGGAGCTCGGACATGTTGATAGAACGATTCACCGATGTAATCACCGAAGAAGCTGAATTGCGTGGCATTTTTGGCCAGCCATCAGAACGCGCGTTGAACAAGCAGATAGACCGGCTGGATGTTCATTGCCGCGCCATCATCAAAAAATGCCCCTTTATCCTCCTTGGTACGTCAAATACCGAAGGTCGTTGTGATGTTTCCCCAAAGGGAGATTACCCAGGATTTGTCCGGGTATTGGATGATAGGACGATAGCCATTCCCGATCTACCCGGCAATAATCGCCTGGATACTCTCAGAAATATGATAGCGAACCCTCAGGTCGGTTTGATCTTCATGATTCCCGGGATGAATGAAACCCTGCGAATCAACGGCAAGATTCAACTGGTGAGAGACGCCGAGTTGCTGGAGAGCATGGCCTACGAAGGAAAATCACCCAAACTGGCGATCGTCGTTCACGTCCAAGAGGTGTTTACCCACTGCCCCAAGGCGTTCCTTCGCTCCAAGTTGTGGTCGGATGAGTTCCGGATCGACCGAAGCGAATTGCCTTCATTTGCCGAGATCTTGAAAGACCACACGGGTCTGGTCGATTGCGATGTGGAAGAGTTACAGAAGGAGCTCGATCATAAAGCGGCGACAACGTTGCATTAGCCGCTGATTCGGCTGGATTTCCGCATTGGCGCCGGGCCTTGTAAAAAATTCTGGGTCTAGACGATGAAACTAAGAAGCAACTCGGTTTAACTCAAGGAGTACGATACCGGCATGGGCTGGTTCACACATCATCCAACAGGTCTGATTCATTATTCGCCACAAAACAGTTACCGGGGCTACACGTTATTCAGCAACCTCGGCGGACATCACACCAATCTAGTCGACATGGAAGGCCGCGTGTGCCATACATGGCGATCTGACGAGGGAATCAACTATAGTTACCTCCTGCCCAACGGCCACTTGCTGCTTCGGACCGGTCCAGCGGACCAGGAAGTTTCCTTTTTAGACCGTCCGGAGCGAGACCTTCTGCCAAGGGGCGGTAGGACAGCAGCCGGGGCGATCCTGGAGTTGGATTGGGACAGCAACGTTGTCTGGGCGTACCGTGACCCATTATTGCACCACGACTTCGAACGTCTGGCCAACGGGAACACGTTGGTCTTGGTGTGGGAGTCGCTTCCAGAAGAATTAGCCGCTGACGTGAGGGGCGGTTTCAGCGCCGGCACGACTGAAGGAAAGATGCTGGGCGACACGGTGCGCGAAGTCACGCCGGAAGGCGACATCGTCAGTGAGTGGCGGTCCTGGGAACACCTCAGCCTGGAAGAAGACACGATATGCCCTCTAGAAGGCCGTCTGGAGTGGACCCACCAGAACTCATTGAATGTGGCCAAGGATGGCGACCTTCTAGTTAGTTTCCGTCAGACCAGTACGGTCGGCATGGTCGATAGGTCCAGCGGGGAGTTTCGTTGGAAGTGGGGTCCCGGTGAAGTCTCTCATCAGCACAATCCCACCTATCTGGACAACGGGCACGTTCTGTTATTCGACAACGGACCCCACCGTCAGGGAATGAGCTACTCCCGGGTTATTGAAATTGATCCAAGCGACAACAAAATCGTCTGGGAGTATCGAGGCGACCCGCCAATATCATTTTTCAGTTACCACATCAGCGGCGCGGAAAGATTGCCTAACGGCAACACCCTGATTTGCGAAGGCGCCCCTGGCCGCATTTTCGAGGTCACGCCCGCCCAAAACATCGTTTGGGAGTACATCAATCCATTTGTCGGCACAAGCGGCGAACACGCCGGCGGCTCTACCTCCGGTAATGGCAACTCGGTGTTCCGTGCCCACCGGTACGGCCCAGACCACCCCGCTCTTCAAGGCAAGGACTTGGACCCGGCTCGCTTCGCCAACTTGAACCGGCTCTACTCACCTGCATAACGCCTATTTGAAAGCTGCGGAAACAGAAATTTGGGATGAAATCGAGGACAATAACCCAGGCGTTGGTGTGATCGGAAATGGAGGCCTTGGTCGCGGTGATCTCGTCGAACCACCTACGGCGCATCAGCTAGACCTGCGTCGGGAAACTTGTCTGATGGGCGTTTGGGGCGGGGTGAAAACCCGCGCCTACATCCTCAGGGACTCCGATGACACAATCCGAGCCCCAGTAAACCCGGCTAGAAGATGTACCGGCCTCCCATGACATTTACGCTGTCGCCGGTGACGTAGCCCGACTCGTCGGAGGCGAAGAAGAGAACAGCGTTGGCGATGTCCTGCACGGTGGCTTGGCGGCCCATGGGAATCTCTTTCAGGTGTTCGTTTGAACCGCGCTCCACGCCGGCCTGGAACTCGGGGTACCACTCTGGGTTGCCCCTTGATGTGTCGGTGGAGCCGGGGTTCACCATGTTGGCGCGGATGTTGTAGGGCGCCATCTCGGCCGCAACCGCCCGTATCAAGCCCAGCACGCCGGTCTTTGCCGTGGTCACCATGCTGGTGCCGGGACGCCCGGTGATGGCCGATTGTCCGCCCAGGGCGATGATGCTGCCGGTCTTGCGCTCCATCATCCCAGGCAATACGGCCCGGCACAGGTAGAACGCCGCGTGCATGTTGATCCCCAGCGTTGTGTGCCACTCCTCATCGGTGATCTCCAGGATGGGTTTGTGGGGCCGGACGGCCACGTTGTTCACCAGGACGTCGATCTTGCCCAACGCTTCGATACCTTCCTCCACCATCTTGGAAACGCTGGCCGAGTCGGAAACGTCTGCGATCACCGTATGGGTTTTCACGCCCAATTCGCGGCACATCCCGGCCACTTCGTCCAGTTCGGCTTGGCTGGAGCGGGTGTTGAGAATCAGGTCGGCGCCCTCCCGGGCGAAGGTCAACGCAACCTCTCTGCCGATGTTCCGGCTGGCGCCGGTGATGAGGGCCGTCTTTCCTTCCAGTCGCATGGCTATTCCACCTTATCGTCTTTGAGTTAGCCTCAGCGATGTGCGCGAGACCGGCTAGATTCTACCACCTTGTCCCAAAAGGAATGGGCGCACGCCAACTTGACCGTGCCGGAGCGCAGTGTAGAATTGGCCTGAACGATCAAGGGCTGCGAAAGCGCGCCCGGACTGAGGTGAAGAACATGAAATGGTGCAGATTTTCCACCGGGGGACCGATCTCCTACGGCATCATCGAAGGCGAGACCGTGACCGAGGTTGACGGCACTCCCTTTGACAGTTATACGAAGACCTCCAATACCCACAAGCTGGACGCGGTTAAGCTGGAAGTCCCGGTGATCCCGCTGACCTTCTATGCCGCCGGCATCAACTACCCGGAGCATGTGACCTGGGCCGCTCAGATGCGCGGAGAAGAGCCGGTGCTGCCGACCCAGGCGGACGTTGGCTACCGGGCCATCAACGCCCTGGTGCCCGACGGCCACGACATCATCGTGCCCAAGGACGCCACGGAGATGCTCCAATACGAGGGCGAGTTGGTGGTCGTCATCGGAAAGACCTGCCGAAACGTTACTGAGGAGCAGGCGCTGGACTATGTACTTGGCTACAGTATCGGCAACGACGTAAGCGAACGTACCTGGCAGCGCGGCGACCGCACGATGTGGCGGGCCAAGAACACCGACACGTTCAAGCCCATGGGGCCGTGGATCGTCACCGACTTGAACCCCGACGACTTGCACGTGGTCATCAAGGTCAACGACCGGACCGTGGGCGAATACGATGTGGCCTCGGCCATCTTCGGCGTGCGCACTTTCATCAGCAAGATGAGCGAGTACCTGACGCTGGTGCCCGGTGATGTGCTGTGGATGGGCACCGACGGCGCCACCGAGAACATGGTGGACGGCGATGTCTGCGCCATTTCCATCAACGGAATCGGCACGCTAACAAACAAGGTCAACTGGCAAAAACCGGCATAGCCGCCGGCGCAGTCGGGTTTACTGGGGATGGTTTATCAGAGCGCCCGTATCCAGAACGGGCGCTCTTTTCTTTAGCTTGGAATTATTTTTCTAGTCCGATGCCGGTCTCGGCGGACCAGGCTTGGAGGCCGCGGCGGTAGGCCAATGCGCCCATGGGCATGATCACGCATTGCATGGCCTCTAGGACCTCCATGGGGGAAGCGCCTTCCTTGATCGCCACGCGAATGTGGGCTTGGATCTGGTCGATGTCGGCCCGGAGCGCGGCTTCCACCGCCACTTGCAGCAACTCCTTGGTCTTCCGGTCCAACAACCGCTGTCCCGTGTAGGTTGCTTCGATGAACTGGTTGTAGCTGGTCACCCAGTCGATGTCGACTTCCGCCATGATCCGGTGCATCTCCAGGGAATAACCCCGGTTTTCGGAGATTCTTTTCAGCATCTCCTCTTTGCTTTCTTCAGCCATCTTGTCCGCTCCTTTATCTATCTATATAGGTGGTCTGGTTTGGTGGGCGAATTGTAATCCCTGCGAGGCCTGGCTACCAGCAGGCAGATCAAGCCGAAGGGCCCGTGGTACAATTCGCCGATGCCGCCGCGGCAGGTCGATTCACCCCATCGGGAGGCGCCCATCACCGAGTCCAGGCTCACCCCAGAGTATTTCGAGCGCGTAGATGAAGAAGACGACGGAGTCTTCTATGAGATGCCGCGCCTGGTCGTGCATATCGACGACGGCGCCATCGCCGCAATCGGCAAGTTCTTCAAGGAACAGATACCTGAGAACTCAGAGATTCTGGACCTGATGAGCAGTTGGCGTTCCCATTGGCCTCAGGACCACCCCAAGAAGCGGATGGTCGGCCTGGGCCTGAACGACGTTGAATTGAGGGAGAACCCGGACCTGGACGGATATGTTGTTCATAACGTGAACAACAATCCCATACTGCCCTTTGAGAATGAGACGTTCGATGCTGTGGTCATCACGGTTTCAGCCCAGTACCTGACCAAGCCCGTCGATACTTTCCACCATGTTGGCCGCATTTTGAGGCCGGGCGGTGTATTCATCGTCAGCTTCTCCAACCGGATGTTCCCCACCAAGGCCGTGCTGATCTGGCGCAACTCCACCGACCGGGGCCGTGTGGACCTAGTGGGCACCTACATGGAGGCGGCCGAGAACTTAGAGGACATCCAGGGCACTTTCATCAACCCCGAGACCAGCCCTCCAGACGACCCCATGTACGTCGTCTACAGCCGCAAGGCGCCCTCCGCGTAAGGGCGCGGCATGCCGTGCCCCTGCCCCTATACCTCTCGTGTCTTTTTCCTGCACCTCCACCACTGTAATTCTGAGGGCCGCCGTAGGCCGAGGAAGAATCTGGGTGGCATAAAGGAATTGCCCTCACCCTAACCCTCTCCCAGAGGGAGAGGGTTAGGGTCCCCTTCCCCTTGCCTCCACCACTGTCATTCTGAGGAGTGCCGGAGGCCGACGAAGAATCGGCCAAAGTGCAAGTTGGCAGACCCTTCGGCTTCGCTCAGGGTGACAGGTGCGCAGGGGAGTGGAGTTATTGGGAGCCTATCTAGGTAGATGATATCGTCCCTTCTCCCGTCGCAACGGGGGAAGGTTAGGATGGGGGCTACGCTTCTCCCGAAACCATCTGTCTGACCGCCCTAATCCCCCACCGGCTCAACAATAGGTTCCACCAACACACTCCCTTGGGGCAGCGGCCCCGGCGGAGTGGCGGCCAGGACCATCACCGCGGCAAATGCGACTATGATTCCGAAGACGGTGAACGGCGTCTGATAGCCGCCAGTGGAGTCGAACATGAACCCAGCGACGATCGGCCCGATAGCCTGTCCGCCGATCTGTGCCGGCAGGGTCAACCCCCGGATGCTGCCCAGGTGGAGCCGGCCGTAGTAGTCGGCCCAGGTCAACCTCAGCAATAGATGTATCCCGCCAACGCCGACCCCCAATAGGAATCCCATGGGTATTCCCGTGGAAAGCGAACTGCTGAACCCGGTTCCTATGGCTCCCACCGCCATGGTGGCCGCCGCTGCGGATAGTAAGACTCGAAGCGGGACACGCCGGGCCAAGAGCGACCAGAACACGCCACCAGGCACCTGTCCGAAGGCGAAGGTGCTGGCCGTTAACGCAGCCAATGCGGTGGGTACACCCTGGCCGATGTAGTGGGGTACTTGGTGCAGGCTAACCCCGGCCTGCACCACGAAACCGAATACCGAGAAAAGCGCCAGTAACCAGAAGGCCCTGGTCGCCAACGCTTGGCGGACGGTGTAGTTGGATTCAGTGTTGCTGGCTGGGGGCGGCGCTCCAGCGGCGGTAATTCCACTGTCGGGTCCAGCCCGCCAGCCCTTCTCCGGATCGGCCTCCAGTCCCATATCCTCTGGCCGGCGCGCCATCAACAGCAGGACCGGGATGATGCCGGTGCTCAGGGTGAAGATTCCCACGGCCAGCCACGCCGTCCGCCAGCCCCAGCCGTCGATCAGCACCTGGGCGATCACCGGGAATATGGTTAGTCCGATGCCCTGGATGATCCCCATATAGGCCAGACCCATAGGTCTGCGGCGGATGAACCAGTTGCTAACGGCGGTGGAGGTCCCCAACTCCAGGGGGCTGGAGAATACCGCCCGTCCCGGAACGTAAAGCGCATAGAACGACCAGATGGGGGAAGTCAAAGAGAGACCGATGGCGCACAGTCCCACCACGGCAGACGAGGCCGACAGCATCACGCCGGAGCCGTACCGGTCGATCAACCTGCCGGCGAAGGGCGAGACCATGAGCCCGAATAGGGCGCCCAGGCTGACTGCGCCAGAGAACTGGCCCCGCGACCAACCGAACTCGTCGGTCATGGGCACTACGAAGACCGAAAGAGTGGCCACCGCCATCACCGGCCGCGCCCCAAAACTGGGCACGGAAGCCACGGCCAATATCACCCAGCCGTAGTAGAAGGGCAACCGCTGGGCCAACCTCGCGCGCAGCCCTGCGAAGTTCAACGGAGGTCACCGGGCGTGGCGGCCTTGGGGGAAAATTTAAAGACCATATCAGGCTGGCCTAGTCCTTGGGAAGAGGGTCTCCCAACACATGCATCAACCGGTTGGCCCAGCCGAACAAAGACGCCGACAGCACCAGGTCCAGCACCTCGCCGATGCTAAGCCCATGCTCGATCAGCCGCTCCACGTCCGCTTTCGTCGCTTCGGACGGGCACTGTGAGAGATTCGTGGCGAAATCCAACAAGGCCTTTAGGCGTGGGCTGATGGGCGAATCCTCGCCATCGGTTTCACTCGGAGAGAATATTGCGTCAATGACCGACTCGCCTTTGGTCAATTCGTTGTAACGGTTGGCGTGGACGGCGGCGCAATAGATGCACTGGTTGACGACCGAAGCCGCCACCGCGCCCAACTCGGTCTCGGCGCGGGACAGCCCGCCCCGGCTGTACATGATTCCGTTGAAGAGCGGCGTGCGTTGTTGGAGGGTCTCCGGGTCCTGAGCCAGCACCAATGTGTATTCTCCGATCTGGGTGTTGGAGACCGTTACTTTCATCGCCTCCAGTTGCTCGTCCGTGGCGTTTTCCAATTCAACCGGGGCTACGCGGGGCTGCCAGAAGGGAATTACAGTGGTGAAGTCTTTGATCGGCTCGCTCATGCTACCTCCGCCATTAACCGGAGACCCGCGACCACCCGCACCTGGTAGCTGATAAAGGCGATCAGCTCCGAGAGCCTGACGATATCCGCGTCATCCAGGCCTACCGAGCGCAATGCCGAGATATCTTCTGTTGTCGCCTCTTTCGGGTTGAGCGTCACCAGGTCTGTGTGCCGGATGATGGCCTTCAACCGGTCGTCGCCGCCACCGTCAAACCCGGTATCGGCGATCTGCTGGCTGCCTACGCCGAACATGGTTTCGTAATGCTTGGTCAGTACCGGGTCGTTGTTGCGCTTGGTCATCCGGCAGGCCAGGCCGGCGCGTTCGGCGTAGGTCAGGCTGCCGGTCTGATTAGGCCGGAGCGACGCCTCGTGGGAGTTCTCGGTCAGTTCTAGGATCTCCTTGCGCAGGTTCAGGACAGCGGTCAGCGGACTTCGGGCGGTGATGCCCGCCGCTTTGGCGACTACGGTCTCGAATATATCCAACATGCCTCCATATTTATGGGATTCTAAAGGGAGCCGTCGATGACGATGTCCAGCACGGCTGGTTTGCCGGAAGCGACTGCCCGCTTGACCGCCGGAGCTATCTCCGCGGGGTCGGTGATCCGCTCTCCGTGCACGCCCATGCTGTTGGCGATGGCTGCAACGTCGAATGGCGTTGGGAAGTCAGAGTAGGGAAGGTTCTCGCCGGCCGATTCTTTTTGCTGGAGGATCTCCCGCTGGTACACGTCAAAGTTCAGCTTCAACACGCGGTACATTCCGTTGTTGCAGATGACGAAGATGCAGGGGATGTTTTCATTGGCCGCGGTCCAGAGACCCTGGATGGTCATCAGGGCGCTGCCGTCGCCGATGATGCCGAACACCGGCTGGTCCGGATTGGCGACCTGGGTACCCATGGTGACGCCGATGCCGCCTCCGATGGACTGACCCCGGAACGCCCTAAGGTCTCCCCGTTTCTGGGCCTGGAAATAATGGCGCATGGTGGCGCGGTTGCTGATGGAGTCGTCCACCACGATGGCGTTGTCCGGAAGCGCGTCAGCCAACTCCGACATCATGCGCGCCGGGGTCATTGGTCTGTTGTCCCATTTGGCAGCTACTGAGTCGTCGAACGCCTTCCGTTTGTCCGCCGCTGCCGCCACGACTTCGATCCTCCGGCCGTCGATCTCGTTCTCCAACTCTGGAGTCAACAGCGGTTTTATCGACCGGATCAGTTCCTCGATGGCCAGCGCGCAGTGGGAGACGATTCCGACGTCCGTGGGCTCTGACCTTCCGGCCCGGCCGGGGATGGGGTCTATGTGGACCAACTTGGTGTTTTCACCCAGGATGATGTCGCCCCAGTAGAACAGTTCGTCCATGGCGTCCATGCCGATGGCCAGGACCAAGTCCGTGTTCAGGAGCTCTTCCCGGCTGCTGGCGACGCGGAGGGAATGGTTGCCGAAGAACTGGGGATGGGTCGTCGGAAACGACACCTCGGCGCCCCTTGACTGGTGGACCGGGAATCCCATCAGCTCCGCCAGTTCCACGGCCAGGTCGTTGGCGTGGTCCTCGGAGACTCGGTCGCCCACCATCATCATCGGCCTTTTGGCGGCCATGATCAGTGATACCGCTGCTTCGATGCCTTGTGAGTCGGGACGGTAGGAGTCGTGGATGCTGCTCGAGGGAACGATGTTCATCTCCGCCTCACCCTCCAGGGCGTTGGCGGTGAAGCCGACGTAGACCGGCCCCTTGGGGTGGCTGTTGGCCTCATGGAACGCGCGGCGCATCACGGACGGTATCTGGTCTGCAAGATTCAGCTCCACCGACCATTTGGTGACCGGACGCACCAACTCGGCCAGGTCGGTCTTGGTCTCATTGATCTTGCGGGCGTCGTAGTTGGCTGACAATATGACCATCGGCGTTCCCGTGTTGAGCGCGTCCAGCATCAGTGCGATGCCGTTGGCCAGCCCGCTGTCCACATGAAGCATGACGCAAGACGGCTTCTCCGTAGCCCTGGCGTAGGACTCGCCCATGCCCATGGCCACGCTCTCCTGCAGGGTTAGCATGTATTGGAGCTCCGGGTAATCGCCCAGCAGGTCCATGATCGGAGCTTCGCTGGTCCCGGGGTTGCCGAAGACGTGCTTCACGCCCTCCGCTTTAAGCATCTCCAATACGGCCTGTTTTCCGGTCATCATTTGCGGCATCTGATCAAACCTTCTAGCCAAGTATTTTTTTGGGGGTGTCTACGGTGCGGCCTGGACCAACTCGATCACCACGTCGTCGGGACCCTCGATGTAGGCCAGTTTGATCCCTTGGGGGGTCACTGTCAGGGGCAATATAACCCGGATGCCCTCAGCTTCAAAACGGGTCATCTCAGATTCCAGGTCATCAACGTGGAAGCCAAAGTGCTCCAGTCCAAGTCTATTGAGCTCGGGGATGGCCCTTTCAAGGGAGGAGTTGGGCGGCTGAGAGGATATGTTCAGCCGCGTCGGGCCGCCGACCTGCATGCCGATGGTGATGGTGCCCGGCATGACTTCCCGCTCCGAAACAATCTTGGCGTTGAAGATCTTCTCGTACCACGCGGCCGATTCTTTGGGGTCTTTGGCCCTGATATGAACGTGGTTGATGGCGTAATCCATGGTTATTCTCCTTTGCGTCCGCGCTGGGCTCAACACCAGTGCGCTTGCTCTGTTTCACGACCGAATGGTAGCGTCGGCAGGCAGCCCTTGTCCACCGCCGGCCTCACCGTCCGGCGCTGTGCCGCGCGTCTCGATAGATTGGCATGTCATTTCTGAAGTCTGTATACTCGACAAAAGCCCACACGAGGATTTGCATGGCACGGACCTTCCGCCTGGCCTTGGCCCAGATCAACCCCACCGTGGGAGATATCACCGGGAACACTGCCAAGATTCTGGACTATCTGGAACGCGCCCGGGAAGCCCAGGCGGACCTCGTCGCTTTCCCCGAACTGGCTATCACCGGCTACCCTCCCGAAGACCTTCTTTTCAAGAAATCATTCCTGACCGACAACGTGGCCGCCATGGAAAAAGTGGCTGCGGCGTCCCAGGGCATCGCGGTGGTCTTAGGCTACGTGCATATAGTGTCGCTGGAGCGGCAATCGGAAGAAGTGGGGCCGCAGGTCACCAACGCTGCCGCGCTATGTTACGACGACAGGCTGATCGACACCTATCACAAGATTTTCCTCCCCAACTACGGCGTCTTCGACGAACAGCGTTACTTCCAGAGGGGCTCGGAATGCCCGGTCTACACCATCGGGGGAGTCGCCGTCGGCGTCAACATCTGCGAAGACATCTGGTACCCGGTGGGGCCCACCACGGTCCAGTGCCAGGCCGGTGCTGAACTGATCGTCAACATCAACGCATCGCCCTTCCACGCGGGAAAGCGGGCCTTCCGGGAAGACATGATCGCCCAGCGGGCCTTGGAGAACGGCCTGACGGTCGCCTACGTGAACACGGTGGGCGGGCAAGATGAACTGGTCTTTGACGGCGGCAGCATGATCTGTGACTCCACCGGTGGCCTGGTTGCGCGAGGACCAGCTTTCCAAGAATCCCTTTTGATAACGGACCTGAGCTTCAAGGAGCCTTCTGCCAGACCGAAACATAAACCGGCGAACGCCGGCGCCGGCGCCGGCGTGGGCACGCCCAAAAACGTGACTGTGTCGGAGGCAGGCACCGAAACCAAGCCCTCGCTGGAAGCTCAGACCATCTTAGTCGGCATGGACGGCCCAGAGGAGATCTACCGGGCCTTGGTCATGGGCACCGGCGACTATCTGCGTAAGGTGGGTTTCACCAAGGCGCTGATCGGCCTGTCGGGCGGCGTGGACTCGGCGCTGACAGCTACGGTGGCCGTGGACGCGCTGGGCAAGGAGAACGTGATTGGGATCACCATGCCCTCCCGCTACTCGTCCGAAGGAAGCATCAGCGATTCAAAGAAGCTGGCCGGGAACCTGGGCCTGGACCTGTGGGAGTTGCCCATCGAGCCCGCCCACCAGGCCTTGACCGACATGCTGGCAGAGCGTTTCAAGGGCACCGAGGCAAATGTGGCCGAGGAGAACGTTCAGGCCCGCGTCCGGGGCAACGTTCTGATGACTGTGTCCAACAAATTCGGCTGGATCGTGCTCACCACCGGTAATAAGTCAGAGATGGCCATGGGCTACGCCACGCTGTACGGCGACATGGCTGGCGGCTTCGCGGTGCTGAAGGACGTGCCCAAGACCACGGTCTACGAGCTATGCCGCTGGCGCAACGGGCAGGGCCAGGCTTTTGGGACCATGGATGGCGTGATTCCCGTCGCGATCCTCGACAAACCGCCCAGCGCGGAGCTTCGGGAGGGCCAACTGGACGCCGACAGCCTGCCTCCCTATGAGGTGTTGGACCCGGTGGTGGAGGCGTATGTGGAGAATGACCTAGGCTACCAGGAGATGGTGGCCCAGGGATTCGACCCTCAGGTCGTCCGGCAGGTCATTGCAGCCGTGGACCGCAACGAATACAAGCGCCGTCAGGCCCCGCCCGGCGTCAAGATCACCCACCGCGCCTTCGGCAAGGACCGCCGCTTCCCCATAGTGAACCGCTACCGGCAACACGAGGGTGGGTAGGCGGATTGCTTCTGCGTGCCGCACAGAGTCCGCCCTCGCCTCTGACTTCGTCGAGAGTCTCGACTGCGTCGGGTCTAACCCTCTCCCTCGAGGAGAGGAGACTTTAGTGCTACCGATGTCCCCGGCCATACAGTGAGAGCTCCAATCACTGGAAAGCCTCAGACAATCTTGGCTTAACCCCACCGGTGGTTCGACAGGTCCGGTTACATCGAGACTCTCGACCTACGGTCGGGGCTCGCCATCAGCGGACGGCGGGCTTGCCAAGAGCGGCGGCCCATCGCTACCAAACATCCCCCACATCGCCCCGGTCGGAGAGACCCAGGTTTGCCCAGTAGCCTTTGCGGTTGTCCTTAACCACCTCCAGCCGGTGGACCCATTCGGCCCATTGGTAGCCGTACTTGCGTGGTATCGCCAGGCGCAGCGGGAACCCAAACTTGGGCAGTTCTTCCCCGTTTGTGGTGCTGGCCAAGAAGGCCTCTTTGTCCCGCAAGTCCTTTATCTCCAATGAGACGTAATAACCATCGAGGCAGTGGAATACCACCCGTTGGGCCCGTTCGCTGACGCCGGCCATGTCCAGTAGCTGGGACACCGACACTCCGGTCATGACCGTGTTGTTGCGGAACCCGCCCACGCAGTCCATGCGCACCCGCCGGTCCACCAGGTGCAGGGCTTTCAACTCGGGCCAGGACAGCGACAAAGGACGGTCCACCGCTCCGTCCACGATCAGGTGGAAGTCGTTGATGTCGATAGTCGGGAAACTCCAATAAGCTAGGCTACCCAGCTCTTTTATGGCGGTGATTTCAGTTTGTTCGTCAATCTTAATGAGCCGCTTTTCCCACAGCACGGTCTTGATGAACAGGAAGGTCACGCCCCGGCGCGCGCGGAAGGCAATCATCTTCCAAAGGAACGCTAAGAAGCGCAGCAGGGTGGTGTTCCCGCCGACGGTGATCAACGCTTTCCGGTAGGCGCGAGCTATCAAGTGTGGCTCCTAGGTATCGATGAAGTTTGAGCGTTGGAGATTGGTTTCCAATAGATTAGATTCGCCAGGTCCGATACAGTTGCGCACCCCGCCCGGACCGCCAGCATCAAAACTCATGGCAAGGGAATAAAATGCCGGCGGCGTATGGGCGATCGTCACGCAATCATTCGAGGTAACCCCTAAATTATGGGAGACATAGTCGGCAAATCCAGCGTGATCATAATCATAATTTTGGTGGCTCTCGTGGTAGGCGTGATCTTCCTGCCTCAGCTAGGTCAGTTCACGCTGAGATTTGGCGCCGAGACGCTCACCGTCGTCGATACGTCGGCCCAACGCACCCCCGATTCAGACGGAACTATCGACCTCAAGATGATTACGATCCTCGGCCGCGAAGGTATCCCGGCGATCTTGGACCCGGTTTTCGCCAGGCAAGGGGCCGAGAGCAACATGGAACCGGCAGAGAGAGTGATTGGTGTGTCCATCAACGGCGAGAGCCGGGCCTATCCCATCAATCTGATGTCGCGCCACGAGATAGTCAACGACACTGTGGGGGGCAAGGCCATCGCTGTTACCTGGTGACCCCTCTGCTTCACGGGCATTGTATATGCCCGAGAGATCGAGGGGAGGGAGCACACATTTGGGGTGTCGGGCAAACTGATCATGAACGCTCTGGTCATGTACGACCACCAGTCGGACACCCTGTGGAGCCAGTTCCTGAGCCAGGGAGTCAAGGGCCCGCTGCTTAACAAAAAATTGGAGATCGTCCCCGCCGTTCAGACAACCTGGCAACAATGGGTGAACCTGCACCCCGATACTTTGGTGTTGGACAAACGGGGCAGCTACGGCAGAGACGTTTATGACGGCTACTACGACAACGGGTCGACGGGTGTCATCGGGGAGTCCAACAAGGACCGGCGTCTGCCCAAGAAAGAACTGGTCATGGGAATGACTGTCTCCGGTTTCGCCAAGGCCTATCCCTTCAGCGCCATCTCTCAGGAATCCGTGATCAACGACCACTTCGCTGGGGAGGAAGTGGTGATCACCTTTGATCCGACGTCCGAGAGCGGGGCGGCCTTTGTCCGGCGGCTGAACGGCAGAAACCTGACATTTGAGCCGGCGCCGGGACGGGCTGGGGTGGCGTTGATGCGGGACCAAGAAACCGGCAGCCTGTGGCAGGTGCTGACCGGCCAGGCCGTGGAAGGAGATCTGTTCGGCGAAAGACTGGAGCGGCTGCCGTCTCACTACTCATTCTGGTTCGCCTGGAGCGACTCCCACCCGCAGACAGAGCTCTATGGGGATGCTACTGGCTAGGAGGTCCCTAGAAATTCGGCGGCGCTGCTGACCCGGCGGCCCCACCACTCCGGGCCTTCCAGCACGTACTTCCACTCTGGGTTCTGCTCGGTGTCACGGAGTCCAGCCATGACTTCGCGAAAGACCGGAGCGTCGGCCTCGGCGAACTCGAAGTACCCGACGAAGTCGTAGTTGCCCTGCAGTCCATAGCCTTCCGGGGCGTGGACCAGCCGGCGGTTGATACTGGGGACGCCCATGGCTGACGCCAGAGCGTGTCCCTTGACCACCATCTTCTCGTTCTCGTCGTAACGTGGCAGGAAGAAACTCTCCCGGTGGAGAAAGTCCATCTGCCACCATTCGTCGGTCTTGTTCATGGGAGTCACGGCCGCCAGCGGGAATTTCTCGCCCGGTCCGGGCGGCATGGCATGGGCGTAAGCGAACTCGGACATGGCGTGGCTGGTGTAGCTGCGCGGCCGCATCACCCCGGCCAGTGTCTCAACCGAGCCACCGGCGGCGCTCAACAGATCCCGGAAACTCGTTTCATAAGCTTTGATTGGGTCTAATGATGCGCACTCCAACCGTATCAACCCGTCTGACTCGGTAACTGCCGTATGGATGATCTGCTGCTCGGTGGTGAACCCGGCCTCCGCCCGCAACAACTGAAACCGCCCCCGCGCAAACGTCTCCTCCGACGGCGGGCCGTCAACCTCATGCACGTTCTCCAACCCCCGCCCTAGCAGGTCGATGGCCTCGGCCAGTTCTCCGTCCGGTTGGCCTTCGCCAAGGGTGACGAACAGGAATAGCTGGTGGCCGGTGACGGTGGTGGTCATGTTTAGGTCTTGGGGTTCCATATGAATGTCCTTAGCTCGTCAATCATCCCTACATTACCATCACTACGTAGGTACTTCCAGAATCTCCAACCGTTTACAAGATTTTTGGTCGGTATGCTGGTTCCCGCAGCGGAAGGTGCCATCCATTTGTCGCGGAAGCGAACGCATTGCCCTCTATCGCCGACGATTCGAGAGCGGTCTAACTCGGCATCGTATCTTTGGCCTCTATAATGGACAAAAATCGGGACCACCTGCGCGTCCGGCATAGAGCTGCGAAAGGGTCCTCCTTCCCCGGCAGGCGGAGATTCGGAAGCACTCCCAGAAGGCGATTCTGGCGAATCAATGCCACCTTCTAACTCAATCATCCGGGTTACGTGCTGAACCATCTCGTGCTTTTTTTTAAAACTTTCCTCCAAGGGTTGGATTTGCGCTAATAACGATTCCATTTCAGACTCAAGCTGGGCTTTCCTGGCTAATAGTTCATCAATGAGCATACTTATTCTTATCTCCTAAACTAACTTATCTTAAGAATATGCTTAAGTTTATCAGATGCCAAATGAGGACAGTCGGTATTTCCTGGGTCTTGACACCCCACCCCCCACCAACCTTTCACAACCCCATATATATGGGTACAATTGGTGGGCTTGGCTGGCCTGGGGACTGGGTTTTGTTTTGAGACCCCTCTAATCGGCGGCTCAGCGGTTTTTTGGAGTTTCGCATGCCTAGCACCGATAAAAAACAATGGAAACGGGATACTTTGGACCCATCGGTCAAGAAATTCCCGGAACGGCGGGAGAAGTTCCAGACCGACAGCGGTCTGAACATCGACCCGATTTATAGCCCCGAAGACCTGCAGGCCCAGGGTCTGGACTACGACAACGACCTGGGCTATCCCGGCGAGTACCCCTACACCAGGGGTGTCCAACCCAACACCTACCGGGGCCGGGTCTGGACCATGCGCCAGTATTCGGGCTACGGCAGCGCCGCCGAAACCAATGAACGTTTCCGCTATCTCTTGGACCAGGGCCAGACCGGCCTGTCCATCGCTTTCGACCTGCCAACCCAGATCGGCTACGACTCGGACCACCTGCTCGCCAAGGGCGAGGTCGGGAAAGTCGGCGTGCCAATTTGCAGTCTGGTCGACATGGAGACTCTGTTCGACGGCATACCAATGGACAAGGTCAGCACGTCCATGACCATCAATGCCACCGCTTCATTGCTGCTGTGCTTCTATATCGTGGCGGCCCGGAAGCAGGGCGTCTCCGAAGACCAGATCAGCGGCACCGTGCAGAACGACATCCTCAAGGAATACATCGCCCGGGGCACCTACGCCTACCCGCCCCGGCCGTCCATGCGGCTGGTCATCGACGTGTTCAAGTACTGCGCCGAGAACGTGCCCAAGTGGAACACGATCAGCATCTCCGGCTACCACATGCGGGAGGCCGGCGCTACGGCGGTGCAGGAGCTGGCATTCACCTTCGCCAACGCCATCGCCTACGTGGAGCAGGCCCTGGCAGCTGGACTGAAGATCGACGACTTCGGGCCCCGGCTGTCTTTCTTCTTCGTGGCCCAGAACAATCTATTCGAAGAGGTGGCCAAGTTCCGGGCGGCGCGCCGGATGTGGGCCCGGATCATGAAAGAACGCTTCGACGCCAAGGACCCGCGGTCCATGATGCTGCGTTTCCACACACAGACCGCCGGCGTCAGTCTCACCGCCCAACAGCCCGACAACAACTTGATTCGCTGCACCATCCAGGCCCTGTCGGCCATCCTTGGCGGTTCCCAGTCGCTGCACGTGAACTCTCGTGACGAGGCCCTGGCCCTGCCGTCGGAGGACTCGGTGCAGTTGTCGCTCCGGACTCAGCAGATACTGGCCTTCGAGAGCGGCGTGTCCGACGTCGTCGATCCGCTGGGCGGTTCGTATTACATCGAGAGTCTGACCAATGAGCTGGAAGCCAAGGCCCTGGATTACATCAAGCGCATCGACGATATGGGCGGTTCGGTGGCGGCCATCGAGCAGGGGTTCCAGGTCCGAGAGATCGGAGACTCCGCATACACGCACCGGCAGGAAGTGGAATCGGGCGACCGGACCATCGTCGGCGTGAACCGTTTCACCACTGAGGAGCCTCCCATAGAGGGGCTGATGCGGGTGAATGAAGAGGCCGCGCGGGCGCAGATCGAGCGGCTGGAGAAGGTCCGGAAAGAGCGTGACGGCGGCAAGGTCAAGGCGGCTCTGGAGCGCTTGGAGCAAGTGGCCCAGACCGATGAGAATACGGTCCCGGCGATCCTGGAGTGTGTGGAGAATCACTGTACCCTCGGTGAGATCAGCCAGGTCTTCCGAGGAGTATTCGGAGAACAAGACGGCACCCTATCCTTCTAACCGGCGCAGCCGGGGTTATTACCTGCCGGGGGAACAGAATAACTTTGAAGCTAGGTAGCTTATATTCGGGTAAAAATGGAGAAATGTGATGCCTGATTTGATGCTGACTGAAGAGGAGCAGATGCTCCAGACCACAGTCAGGGATTTTGTCGACCGCGAGATTGCACCCAGGGCGAGAGAGGCCGATGAGAAGGGCGAGTTCCAATGGGAGAACTGGCGCGGTCTGGCCGACTTGGGACTCATGGGCCTGGGCATCGAAACCAAGTACGGAGGCAGCGGACCGGCCGGCTACCGGCAGGTGTCCATCGCCGCCGAAGAAGTGGCCCGGGGCGACGCTTCCACAAGCGTTAGCTGGCTGGCCCACCTGGCCCTGGGTACCGAGTGCATCGCCAGGTTCGGCACCGACGACCAGAAAGAACGCCTGCTCACTCCCCTGGCTTCGGGCGAGGCGGTGGCAGCTTTTGGTCTCACTGAGCCCAGCGGCGGTTCCGACGCGGCGGCGCTCCAGACCACGGCCACCGAACGGGACGGCACCTACTTCCTAAATGGAAGCAAGATGTTCATCACCAACGGGTCCGTGGCATCGACCATCGTGGTCTTCGCGACGGAGGACCGTTCCAAGGGATACAAGGGCATCAGCGCATTCCTGGTCCAGAAAGACTCGCCAGGGCTGACCATTAACCCGATGCACGGTAAGTTGGGCATGCGCAGTTCCACCACCGACGAGATTGTCTTCCAGGACACGCCGGTCAGTTCCAACAACCTCCTGGGCGAGCGCGGGCGCGGGTTCAACCTCGCCATGGAGATACTCACTCAGAGCCGTATCATCATCGCGGCCCAGAGCGTGGGTATCGGCCAATCAGCCCTGGAAGCGGCGGTGCGCTTCGCCCAATTGCGGGAGACCTTCGGCAAGCCCATCGCCCAGCACCAGGCCATCCAGTTCATGCTGGCAGACATGGCTGTGGGCGTCCACACGGCAAGGGTGGCGACCATGCACGCGGCAAGCCTGATGGACGCGGGGCAGCCCTTCTTGCAGGAAGCGTCCATCGCCAAGTTGATGGCCTCGGAGATGTGCATCGACGTGGCCAACAAGGCGATCCAGATCCACGGCGGCGCCGGGTACTTCCAAGAGGCCGGGGTGGAACGGATCTTCCGGGACGCTCGGGTTACCACCATCTATGAAGGGACGTCCGAGGTCCAGCGTTTGCTGATAGCCAAGGAGTTGTTGGCGCAGTACCCAGTTTAGGGCAGGTGGGTTTTGGGGTTTCCATCTAGCTCGAGTATGTCTGGTGCTGGAGAGACGCCCTCACCCTAGCCCTCTCCCATGCGTGGGAGAGGGGACACATGGCGACGGGAGTGGGAACATATGGCGATGGGAAAGGGGCTGACCAATAGGAGACAGGGTTAAATTGAGCGAAGTCTGCACGGTTAATTACATCGACCACGTGGGTGTGGCCGTTAAAGATATCGAGGCGGCTCTGGAGTTCTTCAAGAAGGTCTTCGACGTTCCGGATGCCAAGATCGAGTTGATGGAAGACCAGGGCGTCCGGGCTACATTGATAGAAGTTGGCCAGACCAGGCTAGAACTGCTGGAGCCCACCGGCCTCGAATCGGGAGTCGGGCGGTTCATCGAGCGGCGGGGCGAAGGGCTGCACCATCTGGCCTTCAATGTCACGGATATATCCGGGAAGCTGCAGACGTTGCAAACGCTGGGCGTCGACCTCATCGACCAGACCCCCAGAGAGGGGTTGTCGGGGACCATCGCCTTCGTTCATCCCAGGTCGGTATTCGGGATATTGACCGAGCTGGTGGAGAGCAACCCCGAATGACGCTAAACACGCCAAGCTCAATTGAAGTTAAGGAACGCGCAGGGAATAATGCAAGATAATGATTCATCCACCGGGCGCCCGATCAGGGTGCTGGTGGCAAAGCCGGGGCTGGACGGCCATGACCGGGGCGCCAAGGTCATCGCCCGGGCACTCCGGGACTCCGGCATGGAAGTCATCTATACCGGTATCAGGCAGAGCCCTCAGATGATCACCCAGGCCGCGGCCCAAGAAGACGTGGACGTGATTGGGATGAGCATCCTATCCGGCGCTCATCTGGAGATACTCCCTGAGATCATGGAGCTGCTGCGTGAACAGGGCATGGACGACGTCATTGTGGTGGTGGGCGGGATTATCCCGGAAGTAGACCGTCAGCCGCTGAAAGACATTGGCATATCAGAAGTTTTTGGCCCGGGCACGACCACTGGCTCCATCGTCGAGTTCATCCAAGAGAAGATCAAAGAGCGGGCCGCAGCCTAGGCAAAATCCGGCGAGGCCGCTCATCGTTTCGCGATTTGCCTTAATTGACCATTCCAGGTGCCCCTAGGTCATTGACATAAGGGATTTGGTACGCCTGGGAAGCCATTTTCACTTGACATCCAACTATGACGGGAATCTATAATTACCATCGGCTAACACCAGGATTTGGGCAGGCTCAATGTATTACAACTTGGCTCAGTTGTTGAAAGAGCCCACCGGATCGACGAGAGACTACGAAGTAGACGACTCGTTTGTAGGCCCCGAACATGGGATGGACCGGGCCCAGGGATGGGTCCAGGTGATTCGAACGCACGCAGGATTATTGGTTCGTGCCGAGCTGGAGACCCAGGTCAATCTGACCTGCAGCCGGTGCCTTGACCAGTTCGAATTAAAGTCCCGATTAAAAATGGAAGAAGAGTCCTACCCGACGCCCGACCCGGCGACGGGTAAAACGACAGAATCCTCGGAAGAGACTGGGGGCGTGATTCACCTTGATGACCAGCATTTGCTGGACATGACCGAGGTGGTCCGCCAATACGCCTTATCCGAGGCACCGATAAAACCCTTGTGCTGTGAGGAATGCCTGGGCTTATGCCCGGAATGTGGGACGAACTTAAACAAGGAAAAATGTAAATGTAATGCAGCTCCAGTCGACCCCCGATGGGGGACTTTGGTGGGGCTGTTGACTGAGAGGCGGGAATAACCGGTCTTCTCGGTTTTAATAAACTACTCAAGAACCCCAACAGATTCGGACTTCGGACGTTAACCTAAAACCGTAACTATCCCCCCTTCTCAGCTTCCCACTATAGGAAAAGTGTACGCTTTGGCGTTTGCCTGGTAGAATTACCGGCGGCGATTTAACTATTTCGTTCTCACGAACGTGCTGACCAAGGGAAAAGGACGTGACTAATTATGGGTGCGGTACCCAGAAAAAAACTGACCAGAGCAAGGAAGGGGCGTCGCATAGCTTCATACAGGCTTACTCCGATGCATCCGTCTTTGTGCCCCCGTTGCCGGACCGCCAAGAGGCCGCATGTTGTGTGTCCTCAGTGCGGGTTCTACCGGGGCCGCCAGGTTATCGAGGAGACGGTCTAGCCAGGCCTACGCTGGTTAAGAAAGACCTCCGGCTCAAACCATCTAGTTATGTACGCTAAGCACGAAAAAAGGGTAATAGAGGAGTTGTTTTCGGGTTGTACTTTTTTATCCCGCTTCCCTAAAATCCTTAGGGTGTTGAAAACTGGCTTAGGCCGGTGGAGGTAGCTACGAGTACCGAAGAAGCAAATATCCAGACGAATGATTGGGCGTATGTGTTCCCTGGACAAGGGTCGCAAAGCGTCGGCATGGGGGCTGAACTCTTCGAGTCGTCTCAAGCCGCTCGGGAAACTTTTGAAGAAGCAGACGATAGTTTGGGTTTCCCTTTGTCCCGGATGATATTTGAAGGGCCAGCCCAGGACCTTCAGAACACGGCAAACTCCCAACCGGCAATCATGACCACGAGCGTTGCGGCTTGGCGGACCTGGCAAGAGATGCAGGGCCCACAAGTGGCGACAGCGAAAGCCGTCGCCGGCCACAGCTTGGGTGAGTACACTTCCTTGGTAGCAGCCGGAGTCATTGAGTTCTCCGATGCCGTCAAGTTGGTCCGCAAGCGTGGCGAACTGATGAACCAGGCCGCGGTGAACCGCCCCGGCGCCATGGCGGCGATACTGGGACTCAATGAGTTGGCATTTGCCCAGATCTGCGACGAGACCGGTGTGGAACTGGCCAATATCAACACCGACGACCAGATCGTCATCAGCGGCGACAAGATCGCCGTGGCCTGGGCCATGGACTTGGCCTCAGCCCGCGGCGCCAGAAAGACTATACCTTTGCCAGTCAGCGGGGCGTTCCACTCCTCGTTGATGCTTGAAGCGAAAGACGGTCTGGCCGAAGCGATTCAGGCCCTCAATTTCAAAGAACCCAAGATGCCAGTCGTTGGCAATTGCAATTCCAAGCCGTTGGCCACAGCGGACGAGATCCGCACCGAGTTGGTGAACGGCCTCTGCCAGTGCGTCCTTTGGAAGGACTCAGTCCGCCATCTAGTCGATTCTGGGGTGACCCAGTTTGTGGAGTTCGGCTCCGGCGGGGTCCTGGCAGGACTAATAAAAAGAATCGACCGAGGGGTCAAGGTTGCGATAGTGTCAGATACCGCATCCATGCGGAAACTGGCCGAAGTCGAAGCTTAGGCCGCTCGGTTTTTATATGGTGACCCATGATTAGGGTTAAATACACAGACCAAAGGCGACAATCAAGAACGGCGGCTCTGCAATCCTTGTTTGCTGCCGATGTGCGGGGTATCTGGAATGACCCGCCGTTGGAGTGGCTGGACGAGGACGAAGACCTGCCGCGGAATTCGATACCCTTCGCGCAGGAGCTCCTGGGTGGCGTATCAAAGAGCCGCTTGGGGTTGGACAACGTGATCACCCGCTATGCCCCGGCATGGCCGGTGAGTCAATTGTCGGTCATAGACCGCAACATCCTGCGTATAGCTCTATTCGAGTTGATATACACCCCTGGGACTCCAAGAAAGACGACCATAAACGAGGCCGTGGAGCTGGCAAAAATCTTCGGTAGCGAGAGCTCGGCCCGGTTCATCAATGGGGTTCTAGGATCCGCGATGTCTGGACTGGAGTCGGGAGAGATCGCCACCATTGAGTCCGTGCCCGAAGGGAGATGATCATTTGACCACTGTTTATGACAGAGTAAAAACCATCGTGGTCGACAAGTTGGGAAAGGACGATGACGTGGTCACTGAGACCGCATCTTTCATCGATGACCTTGAAGCCGACTCCCTCGACCTGGTGGAACTGATAATGGCGTTTGAAGAGGAATTCTCCAGCGGCGGCAGCCAACTGGAGATATCCGATGAAGACGCCGCCAATATCGCGACGGTTAGCGATGCTGTGGCTTATCTCAAGGAGCACGGCGTCACAGACTAAGGCCTTGTTGGGCAGTATCCGGCTGTGGGATGCGGTGAGGCGGTGGTGGGAGCCAATGGTTGAAGATCACCACTTAGCGGCACTAACCTGATTTCGTATTCTCCTCACCTGGCCCCTATTGCTGTGGGATGCCCCCTATGGGTTGCTGTATCCCTTTGCCACGATGGCACGCGGAAAAATGGCGTGTTGGCGTGTCTAAGAACACAGATAATAAGCTCGGTATGAGTAAAAAGGTACTCGCTAACCGAGCGCACATTCTCAAGAGATCGGTCAAAAGGCGCCACCCGCAGCCCGCATGACGGGCCGCTTACCCCAGTTGGCTAACTTAGTCGGACCGGGAGGTTGGAAACCATGACTTCATCTGTGAACGGGTCTGATACCGCCGGAGCTGATTCGATGGAAACCTTGGATAGGGTGGCTTTCTTAGTGCGAAATTGCACCGATTGCCCGTTGTCTGGTGGCCGTACCCATGCTGTCCCGGGAGAAGGTAATCCCCAGGCCGATGTGATGTTCATCGGCGAAGCGCCAGGGTTCCAAGAAGACCGCCAGGGGCGGCCCTTCGTCGGCCCCGCCGGTAAACTCTTGGATGGGCTGTTGGCGTCCATCGGCACCAACCGCGACGATGTATTCATCGCCAATATGATCAAATGCCGGCCGCCGGATAACAGGGACCCTGCCCCGGCGGAATTAGCGGCATGCACCAAGTACCTGGACCGGCAGATCGAGTTGGTAAACCCCAAACTCATCGTCACGTTGGGCCGGTTCGCATTTGGGCGGTATTTCCCGGGTGAGGGCATCACCAAGGCCCGGGGCAGACTCAGAGAAAAAGACGGGCGAAAAATCTTTCCTGTGCTTCACCCAGCGGCGGTGTTGCGCCGGGATGAGCTAAGGCCCACAATGATAGAAGACTTCAAAGCGATTTCGGAGATATTAGATGGCGGGATCGAGGATACTGGCGGCGAGACAGGCGTGAATGCACCTACGGCTTCAGAAGCAGCCGTTCCAACAGCCCAGATGTCCTTTGTTGACCCCTCCGGCCCGGCAGCCGTTTCCACGGAGCAGGCTGACACGTCAACCGTCAACGTAGAAGAAGCACCTCGGCCCGAGCAATTGACTCTTTTCTAAAGGTCCAAACTAGGCCGGGCAATCCATATTTAGGAACGTAAAGAACGTTGACATCTCAGCTACGCATCATTCCCCTGGGGGGCCTTGGGGAGATCGGCAAAAACATGATGGCCCTGGAATACGAAGACGATATCGTAATCATCGATTGCGGGGTCCAATTCCCTGAAGAGGGCATGTTTGGGGTCGATCTGATCATCCCCGACATCTCTTACCTGATGGACCGGATCGACAAGGTTCGCGCCATCCTCATAACCCACGGTCACGAAGACCACATCGGGGCCTTGCCATTCATCCTGCCCAAATTGAAATGCCCGGTATATGCGCCCCGTTTGGCCCACGGCCTGATCACCGCCAAATTGAAGGAACGGCGGGCGGCGCGGGACTCGGTCGTGAATCCCATAGACCCAAACGTGGTCCATCAGATCGGGGAGGCCTTTGAAGTCTCCTGGTTCCGGGTGTGCCATAGCATCCCCGATGCCATGGGCATCGCCATCGGGACCCCGTTGGGCACAGTGATTCACACCGGCGACTTCAAGATCGATCACACCCCAGTGGACGGCCGTATCTTCGATCTGCCGTCCTTGGCCCATTACGGTGACGACGGCGTACTGTTGCTGTGCTCCGATTCCACCTACGCCGAGGTCCCGGGATACACGACCTCCGAGCGCGTGGTCGGGGAAGCCCTTGACCGCGCTATCGGAGAGGCGGAAGGCCGGGTCTTGGTCGCCACATTCGCTTCACTGGTTTCCAGGGTCCAGCAGGTGGTGGACGCCGCCGCGAAATACGACCGGAAAGTCAGTATCGTCGGCCGTAGCATGGTCGACACCGTCAAGGTGGCCACGGAGCTGGGTTATCTGAAAGTACCCGAAGGGACGCTCGTCCCATTGGCTCAGACCAGGAAGCTGCCGCCGGAAAAGGTAGTCCTGATGACCACCGGCAGCCAGGGAGAGCCGACCTCGGCCCTGGTGCGTATCGCCAAACAGGAACACCGCGACGTAAACATCATGGCCGGCGACACGGTGATAATCTCCGCCACCCCCATACCCGGCAATGAACTGCCGGTCAGCCACACCATCGACAACCTGCTCCGTCAGGGGGCTAAAGTCCTCTACGACCGGATCGCCATGGTCCACGTCCACGGGCATGCCAGCCAAGAGGAGTTGAAGCTCGTGTTGCGCCTGGTGCGGCCGAAATACTTCGTTCCGGTACACGGCGAATACCGACACCTGACCGCCCACGCCCAGCTTGCCTGGGACCTAGATGTGGCCAAAGACGGGATCTTCGTGTTGGAAGACGGCGACGTGCTGGAACTATCGGAAGATGGCGCGCGCATGGACGAGCATATTTCCGCGGGGCCCATCTTCGTGGACGGCCTGACTACACGAGACACCCAGAGCCCCGTGCTAGGTGAACGCCGCAGCCTCTCCAAAGACGGAGTAGTGGTCGTCGTAGTAACGACGGACAAGAACAGCGGCAAAGTGGTGGGTGAGCCGGCGGCCGTTTCCAGCGGTTTCCTCGATGAATCGGAGACCGGCAATCTATTCGCAGAATTGAGCGTCGCGGTGGCCCAGGAATTGACCAACAATTGGTCCGGCAGCAAAGAAAACAGTGAAAACGGCGGATTAAAGGCGAAAGTGAGAGAAACTGCCCGCAGCTTCATAGCTGGCTCCGTTCGCCGTTCCCCTATGATTATTCCAGTGGTTTTGGAGGTTTAGTCCAGCCACTCGCCGGATACCGGCCATAGCAACTGCCACTGGAGGGATATAGTGGCCAGTTCCATTGGGCGTGAGCGGGATAGTACTGCTTCGCCATCGATAAAAGATCTCATCCACGGAGCCCCAGGGTCGCTGATAGACGGTTTAATCATCTTGGCTATCGGTCTTTCTGCGGGCTTGTATTTCGGCTTCTCCAGTGGCGCACGGGAATGGGCCATCGAGACCCTCGGCTACGGCTGGGTCCCCGCGGGACTACTGGTCGCCGTAACCCTCGTCACACTCCGCTATAACCGCCGCGTTCTTTTCACTCACTGGCGCCGTTGGGTCATAGCTGTGGCTTTGGCCGCCATATCCATATCCGTCCTCTCAACGATCTTCCCTTCGGACGGCGCCCTTGAAGACGTGAGCTTGGGCGGCAAATGGGGCGCTTACGTTGGTGGGACACCGGCGGTCTTGGCGGCCGTCAAGATGGCCGCGATCGCTTTCGCCGTTCCTCTGATCATCCGGCCCAAACGGTTCGGCATCGTGTATCTGCGGTACGCCAAGGCCGGCGTACTGGGATTACAGCTAGGACTGCTGTATTCCTACCTTGGGCTCCAAAATTCGGCCCGTTTCATCGACCGAAGAGGCCGGATATTGCGCTACGGGATGCACCGGCAGGCGTCACGCAAGGACCTGCTGAAGATGTTGGTGATGGGTCCGTCTAAATCTCCGGTGCGTACTTTGGCCTACCAAGGGGACCCGGAGACCGCCATCGAGCAATCAGACTTTGACGATCTCGATTCTGGGAATGGCCTGGATACCCTCGTTCAAAACGATGAAGATGAGGCCTGGGCCCCCCCCGAATCGGGGCTGATACCGGCCTGGGACACCAAAGAGCCCGCGCCGAGGAGGTCCCCCAAGCCTACCAAGGCGATCGACGACGGCGCCGACACCGGCAAACGCACCAAGGGACGCTGGCAGACGCCTCCGGTGGACATGCTGACGCCACCCGATACTCATCACGCTCCCGAAGCCGCCCTTCAAGAGATGGCGCGGCTGGTGGAAACCACGTTGGGCGATCATGGCGTTCGGGTAGAGGTCACCGATGTGAAAGCCGGGCCCAGGATCGTTCGCTTCGGCTTGGTCCCGGGCTGGGTCCCCAAGCGTGGAGATGCGCGCCGCGCCGCCATCGGACTCGACACAGCCGATGCAGACCCCTCTGCGCTGGAACGCAGCCGAGTCAAGGTCCAGAGCATATTGACTCGGGAAAAAGACATGGCCCTGGCATTGAAGACGCCGTATCTGAGGATCGAGGCGCCGGTGCCCGGGGAAGCCCTTGTCGGTCTGGAAGTACCTAGTCCCTCACCCAGCAAGGTGCACCTGAGAGAGGTGATGGAGACCCCGATCTTCAAGAAGCTGGTCGCCAAGGGCGGTCTGCCCATCGCGTTGGGTCAGGACACGGGGGGAACTCCAGTAGTGCTGGACTTGGTCGCCTTGCCCCATATGCTTATCGCCGGTGCAACGGGCAGCGGCAAGAGCGTTTGTATCAACTCCATCGTAGCCTCACTCCTGCTCACCAAGACGCCGGAACAGTTGCGCATCCTCATGGTCGATCCCAAGCGGGTTGAATTGACTCCATTCAACGGGATCCCCCACTTGGTGGGTCCGGTGATCGTCGATGTCGAAGAGGTCAATCCCGCCCTTCGGGGGCTGATCCGGGAGATGCTGAACCGCTACAAGTTGATGGAAGAGATCGGCGCCAGGAACATCGAAGGCTATAACAAACGTTCCAAAGAAAAGATGCCCTTCTTGGTTCTCATAGTCGACGAGCTGGCCGACCTCATGATGGTCGGTGGGTTCGAAGTGGAACAGAACCTGGTGCGGCTGGCCCAATTGGGCCGGGCCACCGGAATCCACTTAGTCCTGGCCACCCAGAGGCCGTCGGTCAATGTCGTGACCGGTCTGCTCAAGGCCAACATTCCGGCCCGCGCCGCCTTTGCCGTGGCCTCCCAAGTCGATTCCAGAGTCATACTTGACGCCGTGGGAGCGGAGAAGCTGTTGGGCAAAGGCGATATGTTGCTGCTGCACAACGAGTCACCCAAACCAAGCCGGGTCCAGGGCACATTGGTATACGACCAGGAGATCGACCACATGGTTGAGTTCTGGCTGAACCAGGAAGGCCCGCCCCTGCCTTTGATAGACGTGGGCGAGCCGGAAGAGGATGAACACGGGGACGACGTGGACGCCCATATCATGGAAGAAGCCAGAGAATTGGCCGCCAGGAATCCCCAACTGTCCGCATCCTATCTGGAGCGCCGTTTGAAGATTGGCGGCCGCAAGGCCGAAGAGGTCATGGAACTGTTGGAAGAAGAGGGCTTCTTCGACTCCCGGTAGCAAGCCGGTGATCTTTATGCGGGAGACGGAAAGTGGTCCGGGACGGAATCATTGACAGGGGCCGGTTAACCATTCTCTCCTGACAGCCTTCTTAGATCGTATTTTGGGTTTCGATGCTTTCTGATGGCGTTCTTTGACAGGAGCACCCGATGAACAACAACATCTCCCATGCTGGAGGAGGCACGGGAGACGTTGTGGGGTCGACCACCGCCTGAATCAATCACCGGCATTCGTTAGTTGGTGGCGATCAGATCGGTTGACCTAGATGTGCTACCAGGTGATCGAGGTGCTGTCGCTGGTCTTTGCTCCTTTGGCGATGGCCGATGCGCCGCCGCAAGAAACGGTTGCTTTATAGTCATAGTCTCCAGGACCGATCTCTGGGCGAGATGGGTCGTCATCCGACCCCCACTGTTTGACCAGCCGCACGAATTTGTTGCCCAAGCTTTGGGCCACGGCTTCGGTGGTCTCACAACCAACGGTTAGCACCAGAGCCATCTCACTGCCGTTCTGGCTTATCGTCGCCTCCGATATCTCGCGATTTGCTTTGATCGTCTTGATCACAATGTCTTTGACGGACTCCCTCACCGGTTCAAATGATTTGGCCGACTGGCCATCCGAACCGGACCCTGATCGAACGGCATCGCTACCGCAAGCGATGGCCACCACCGCGAGAATCCCGATCTCCAACACAACAGTCATCTTCAACATCTTTTTCATAGTTGCACTCCTAAACTAGATCTTGGTGGGGCCGAATCTTGGCCCGGAGGGTGTTCTGCCGCGGCACGCCGTTCATTCCCTAACAGGATCGCCGGCATTGCCGCGGCGCAGACCCAAGGAACATCGTCTCGACGTCCCACAAGCAACATTACCGGGACAGAAATCGGCTAGCATCAGCGAAAATGCCCAAAAATAAAATTGCCTAATCGACGATCGTGGGCATATTTGCCCACTGAAACGCTGAGATAGCCTGGGGAAACGGCGGGGTTTAGGAGGGGAGTTGGTTCAGTGCGAAGGTCGTGGCTTCCGCCCGGTTTCGGACGTTGATCTTGGTGTAGATATTGGAGATGTGACGTTGGACGGTGCGTTCACTGAGAACCAAATCTCGGGCGATCTCACGGTTGGTCCGCCCTTGAGCTAGGTGAGTCAGCACTTCTATCTCCCGCAGGCTTAAGCCGCCCGGATAGGAGGTGCTTCTTCCCGGCCCTGCGCCAATCACTTCTTGAACGGCCGCCGCCTTCGCCATCAAAGGGGACATTCCCAGTTCAGAGGCGATGGACAGACATTCATCCAAGAGAGCAGTTGCTTTGGACCTGTCTCTCCGTGGGCCGAGTTCCAGGAGAACAGCGGCGTGGTCGTGACATGTCCACGCCAGCTCCGGAAGATAGCCGGACTCGCGGCAGTATCCACGTCCGTTTTCGAAGTGGGCAACAGCGTTATCCAGGTTTCCCATGGTGCCCGCTAACAGACCTAGAACGCGGTCCAGGCTGGTAAACATGAACATTCGGGCGTTTGAGGAACACAGGACGGTATATTGGGCACTTGCTGCTTCCGCATCTTTTTCCATAGCTGCCGACAGAGAAGCCCCGATTCTGGCAAACGTCGAAAAGAATGGGATATCCACTGGGGAAGAAAGGACGGTGGTTATGGAAGATTCGCCCATTTCAGGCTGCCTTAGGGCGCCGAAGATGTACTTTGCCACGGGCGCTACGTATGCCAATAACGCGTTGGGCGTATTTGCCCCAGACGCTGCCCTCTGGGCTATTTGTTCCATCAGATCTAGGTGGAATTCGGCTTGGTCTCTTTCGCCGGTCTGGGCATCTAGAACAACGCGTTGGAGGAGGATACGGGGGTCATGCAACATCTGGTCCAATCCGGGTTGGACCATCTCACGGGCTGATTGCCACTTTCCCCGCAATGTGAACGGCCGGGCCACTGAATCATGGGCAGCCGCCCCCCCAGTTACGGTCGCGTAACCGACCAGCCGACTCCAAGAATATCGATGATTGGCGCTCCGTTTCTTTCGTGTCGCCCGAGGAGAATGAACCTAAACAAGCCCAATATCGGGCGGTGACCTCACCCCGAAGGTCGGAGGCCGCGACAGCCTTTTCGATCGCTGTCAGGCCGTATGCTAGACCGTCCTCAAAATGGTTGTTCCAGGATTCAAGTTGGGCCGACGTGATCAGCGCTCTGATTTCCAGGGCGGAATTTCCCTCTTGCCTAGCGACGATCAGGGTGCGGTCCAGCGAGTCCCTGGCGCTTTGGAAATCACCTTGGCCCAACCCAAGGATGCTGCCTCGATACGCATGCAGCCTTCCGGTATCAAGAGAATCTGCGGGAACGAGCTCCAAGGCCTTTTCAACCAATCCGCCGGTACGCAGACCATACTCGCTTAGTTGCGGGGCATAGAATTCGAAGGCGATCGCGACAATCTTGGCCGTATTTCCCGCCGATGCGTAATATTCGAACGCCCGGCTCAGATTTTCGTGGGCTAGCCCCAATTCGTGTCTTGGCAGGACGGCCGTTTGCGCGCGGCCCAGGCCAAAACGAGCAGCCGCTATTACAGAATCCTCCGCCATCCCCTCTTTGGCGGCCAGCACATTGTTGAAGTGGACCATCGCCTGCTCGTGTGAGAAGGCCTCGATGGCCTGCTCTCCCACAATAAGGGGAAAATAAACCAGCTTGTCAGACCCCAGCACCTTTTGGGCGCCGGCGAAATGGTAGGCCAATTCTCCGGCATGTTGGACCAGGCTATCCCGGTGCAGGTGTTCTAGCGACTCAGCCATCGCGGCATGGGCTTGGGCCTTTTTGATGGGCGGTATCTCTTGGTAGACAGCCTGTTGGATCAGGGCGTGACTGAACTGGTACCGCCCAGATCCGGGACCCAACGGACCGATGATTCTGCTGGCCAGCGGCTCGTTCAGGCTCTCCGGAAATGCAACTTCGTCGATCTCCGATGCTTGCTGTTGCAGCGACGAAAGTTCGAATTCACTCCCCATGACCGAGGCGGTCAGAAGCAGTTGGTTACAAGAGTCGGACAACCCGCTCGACCGACGTAAGATCGCGTCCCGAACTGCCTCGGGAATGGCGGAGACCCAATCTTGGTTCAAGGCGATTTCCTCGGGGCTGACCGAGCTCACGACCTCCCCGACGAATAGGGGATTCCCGCCAGTGCGCTCGTGCAGCGTGTTAACCGCAGATTGAGGTACGTCGATGCCGGACCTAGATCCAATGAACTCGCCTACTTCCTCACGGCTCAGACCCTCCAGATGCACCCGGTGGAAGTGTCTCTCGCGGACCAGCTCTCCCAGAGTACGGCTGAGGAGATGCCGTCCGGATATCTTGCCATCCCGGAACGTACCCACGATCATCAAGGAGGTTCCTGGTATCTCTTTCGTTAGGAATTCTAGGAGCAATATGGACGACTCATCGGCCCAGTGGAGGTCGTCTAAAACAAGCAACATGGGTTGGGTCTGGCTGGCGTTCTTGAAGAAGGTGGTGATGGAGAAAAATAGACGGAAACGGGCTTGCGCCGGGTCCAAAGGCGGCGGAGGTCCCAAACCGTCCAGTTTGGCGGTCAATTCCGGAAGGATCTCCGCGATGTCCGCGGCGCCAGGACCCATCTCCCGCCGGAGTTGGCCTGCGTCCAGAGTTTCAATGTACTCCCGGATGCACTGAAGCCAAGGCCAAAGGGCGGGTGCTCCTCCGTGCTCATAACACCATCCGCGCAGAACGCTGAAGCCTTTGGTGTCTGCCAGCGCGGCGAGCTCATTTGCAGCCCGGGTCTTCCCGATTCCCGGCTCTCCGGCCAGCATGACGATTTGTCCTCTTCCAGACAAAACGTTGTCCAAGGCGGCGGTCAATTGGCCCATCTCGAGTTTACGGCCGATGAAATCTGACCCTGAATCGCTGTTGCTAATCAAATCCGCGCACTACTCTGCTTAGATTGGTTCATATTACAACGCACCAAAGGATCACCGCTTTTCAACCCTGGTTTGGTCTGTAGCCAATTGGTTTGCTATGATTCGGTTTGCTATCATTGGCGTATACCGGGTGCCCAGGTTGAATAGTTAGTTTTTGCTGATAGACCTTCATACTCACAGTTACCCCCACTCTGACGACAGTTTCATGAGCGTGGACGAATTGATCAAGGGTTCCAAGAGTTTGGGCCTGGACGGCATCTGCCTCACCGACCACGATACTTTCTGGACCGACGAGCAGATCCGAGAGCTTTCCAGCAAGCACAATTTCCTGGTTATGCCCGGCTGTGAGATCAATACCGAGGCCGGCCACGTTTTGGTATTTGGGCTGAGCAGCTACGAATTTGGCATGCATAGACCCGAATTCCTACAGGCGTCCGTAGATAAGGCAAACGGCGTGATGATCGCAGCCCACCCGTACCGGCGGCGTTTCATAGAAGAACCGGCGGAAACGCCTGAGGTCAGAGAAGAGATGCTGGAGCGGGCCAGAGGCGACAACTTTTTCAGCATGTGTCAGGGTATCGAAGTGCTGAACGGCCGGGGCTTGGCGGTCCAGAACGATTTCTCCCTGGACCTGGGGGCTCGTCTGAAGGCAAATATGACCGCCGGCAGCGACGCCCACAAAGTCGAACAGATCGGGACCGTTGCGACAGAATTCCAACGCCCGGTATCCTGTCTGAAGGACCTGATCCGGGAGCTCCGGGAAGGCCGCTATCAACCGGTGGACCTTAGGCAAAACCCCGTATCCAATGCTTAAATGGAATAATTTGGCCAATGGGTGAATTACTAAGCATAGAAGACCTGACAGTTAGTTTCGGCACCGCCGCCGGACGGGTGAAAGCCCTGAATAACGTGAGCCTCACGCTGAGTGAAGGCGAGGTCCTCTGCGTCGTGGGAGAGAGCGGTTCCGGCAAAAGCACTCTGGCGCTGACGATCATGGGGCTCCTGCCGCACAACGCCGAAATCGCCGACGGCCGGATAACGTACAAGGATATCGACTTGCTCCGGGCCGACGCCGACACGATGCGCGACCTGAGAGGCCGGGAGATCTCCCTGGTGTTTCAAGACGCTCAGTCCGCGCTGAACCCAATCGAAGCCATCGGTCCCCAATTGGAGGAGGGGATTCTAGCCCACAGTAACGTGTCCCTCCGCGGCGCCAACCAAATGGCTCAGGACATACTTCATGAGATGGGCATGGCAGACCCCAAACGGGTGATGGGGCAGTTTCCGTTCGCGCTGAGCGGCGGTATGTGTCAACGGGTGATGATGGCCATGGCCTTGGTCCTGCGCCCCAAATTATTGATCGCCGACGAGCCCACTTCGGGACTGGACGTTACTCTACAGGCCGAGATACTTCAGCGGATCCGGGAACTGGTCAAAGAGCAGAACGCATCTGTGCTGTTGATCACTCACGACATGGGGGTGGTTGCGGCAATGGCCAACACGGTTGGCGTGATCTACGCTGGAAACGTGGTGGAGAGCGCTAAGGTCGTGCCCCTGTTCAAGCGGCCCCAACACCCCTATACCTGGTCGCTGTTACAGGCGCTGCCCCGTTTGGACGACCCTGACAAAAGGATCGAGCCCTTGCCTGGCACGCCTCCGGACATGATCAAATTGCCTGGGGAATGCCCGTTCTTGCCTCGCTGCTTCAAAGCGCAGAGCCAGTGCCGGACCGATCCCAAGCCGAAGCTGAAGGAAATCGAAGGGATGCACTTCGTGGCGTGCTACAACCCGGTGGTGCCCGCAGACGACGACTAGGCGTACCGGGTAGTCGTCCTCCAGCTAAGGACGGGGGCTTTATCCGGAGACTGAGTCGCCGACCAGTAATTCGAGGGCCAGATCGGGACCCAGCTTTCCCCGCTTGATGGCCAGATCGGTCTCCAGAAGACGGTTGTACCGCCAGACGATCTCCGGCATGGAATGACGCCGGGCTTGCTCCGCTGTCTTTCGCACCACAAAGTCGGAAGACGTTCCGAGCCTTCCTTTCAACTCGCTCTGGGGCACGCCCCGGTCGATGGCGTCCCTGGCCAACGCCAGCAGGCGCAATTGGCGTTCGACCATGCCGATGATCTGAGGGGCTTCCTTGCCGTCCTCTTTCAACTGATGCAACAGGTGTAAGGCCACGCCTGGCTTGCCGTCGATCATGGCGTCTACCGCGACGAATATGTTGGCCTCGCGGACCTGGGAGACCATCTCGGCCACATCTGATTCTTGAATCTCCCGCCCGTAGCAGTAAAGAGCCAATTTCTCCAGCTCTTGGTCCAGAGTCCAAAGGTCGTTGCCGACAAGGTCGGTGATCGACCTGTTGGCCGACGGACTGATGGACGCGCCCGTGGCCTCGACGGTGGTCTTAACCCAGCGGGACAGGGCCTCGCCGGAGGGAGCGGACAATTCTTCGACCTGGGCCACGGGCCGCAGCATGCGCAGAAACGGGTTGTTGGCGCCCAGCACGCCGTCGGTGAACACCAGGACTGTGGAGTCTGGCATCTGAGGGATGGCTTCTCCCAGGGCTTGCCATTGACCGGCCACTCCCGACTCCGCGGATGAGCCGCGCCGCCGGCCGCGGCCTTGGGACTCCGCGGTGCCCAGGAGCCCTTCGACGATCACCAGGCGGTAGTCGTCCATAAAGGGCAGGGCGTTGCACATGCTAAGAAGCTCGCCGGGCTTGACCTGAGAACCGACAAGACGGTGCCGGTTTGATTCAAGAATGTCCGATGCCCCGGCCTCGGCGATAACTTCGGCGAGACGTTTGGGAACCAGGAAACCGTCGCCGTGGAGCAGGTGTACGGGCAAATCAGACTCCCAAATACATAGCAGGTCTGGCGGGCCGGATTATATCACCAGGCTGTTCGCGCCACGACTAGAAAATCTGAATGATTTGTCATTAATCTTTCAGTGGCAGTGGCAGTGGCAGTGGCAGTGGTAGCAGTTGTGTGTTGTAATGATTCGGGCTTTTCGAAAAAATCCTAAATACCCGAATTGGAGACCCGATACCGATGGATTTTGCCCTTTTCTCCCATGTGCCCTGGCCCGAAGGAACCGACCCAAAACAGGTCTACGATGACATCACGGAAGAATTCGTGCTGGGCGAGGAGCTGGGGTTCAAAAGCGCCTGGATGGCGGAGCACCATTTTACCCGCTATGGATTGGGCGCCGCGCAGAACGTGCTTGCCAGCAACATCCTAGCGAAGACCACGACTCTGAGGATGGGGTCGGCGGTTGCTGTTTCCCCACTGCATCTCCCGGCCAGATTGGCTGAAGAGATAGCGACCCTGGATGTCCTTAGCGGAGGGCGGATCGATGTGGGCTTCGGACGCGGGGCCGCCGGGTCTGAATACAATGTCGCCAATGTCCCCCTAGAAGAAAGTCAGGCTCGGTTCAGAGAGTCCATCACCATGATCGAGGGTCTCTGGACCAACAAGAATTACTCGTTTGAGGGGGAGCATTACAAGATAACCAGTGCCAACCTGGTCCCGATGCCGGTGCAGCAGCCCCACCCGCCCATCTATATCGCCGCGACCCGCACCAAGGCGACCCAGGAATTCGTCGCTGGGTCAGGCCATCCATTGTTAATTGGCGTGGTCCTGGACACCGTGGATGCGGTAGCGCTGTGCCACACCATGGTCGCCCTGGCCAAATCCAAGGGCAACACGATGACCATGGGCCAGATTCCGTTCTTCCGTTATTTCTACGTGGCCGAGACGGAAGAACAGGCCCGGGCCGATACCAAAGACTCGCTGGACTGGAACATAGATATGATCCAGTGGCGGCGCACATTTGAGTTCGGCAGCGAAGTGTACGAGAAGATGGAAGACTTCCGGAAAACCCGCACGGAACTCCCACCCAGCTACGATTACCTGTACGAGAACCGGGCCTTCATCGGAAGCCCAGACCAGATCATCGCCAAGATAAAGGCGCTGCAAGACCAGGGCATCGAATACTTCGGCTGCAACTACTCGTTCGGTGGCATGCCCCAGGAAAAGGTCCTCAAGTCCATGCGGCTATTCGCCAAAGAAGTGATGCCCGCATTTAAGTAGCGAGTCCGGCGGGTCGGCTACGGATGCGCCGGTAGCCGCTCACCATGGAAGCCGGAGCGGTCTTCGAACGACGTTCCGGGCTCTGGATAGACCTGGTGATAGAGGCCCCGCGTCCTGGCCTTGATGGTCTCGTTCACCCGCAGATATAGCTCGGTGGGATGCGCGTTCTGGTCTTTGTACATCTCGCTCTCTAGCGGGCTGCCATTTTCCATCTCCCAGATGCATAGGTACTTGAGGGCATTGTTGTTATTCTCGCCTTCAAGTTTGAACCGCCGGGCGGAGACGTAGCCGGGGATGGCCATGCGCTCCGGCAGATGCTGCTCGTTGTACCACTTGTTGAATTCAGCATCGTCTGCTTCGTCCACTTCCATGGTCACCACCAACACGGTGGTGCCGATGTGCTGCGATGGGGCGTTGCCGTTCTGCTGAGCCATTGTTGTCACCTACTACCCGGATATTTAAATCAATCATTGCGTTAGTCCCACCCTTGTAAACCCGGCGCGCCGGCGCTTGCGGGTAGGTGGGCGGTAGTATAACATTGGGCGTGATTTTTCACGGCCAGATATACGCGTTCAACAAGACCGGCAAGGGGAAGGCATGAACCAAAAGGTCCGACTAAAAGTTAACGGCGCCGACCACGAATTAGACATCCCGGCCCGGCGTCTGCTGATCGACTGTATTCGGTACGACATAGGCCTCACCGGCACCAAAGAGAGTTGCAGCGTCGGCGTTTGCGGCGCGTGCGCGGTGTTGGTCGACGGCGAGATGTACGCCTCCTGCATCACCTTGGCCGTAGCCGTGGACGGCGCGGAGATCACCACTATCGAGGGGATCGCCGAGAACGGCAACCTTCATCCGGTGCAACAGGCCTTCATCGATCACGGCGGATTCCAGTGCGGCATCTGCACTCCCGGCCAAGTCATTGCCGCCAAAGCGCTGCTGGAAGAGAACCCGACCCCGACCGAAGATGAGATCAAAGAATACATGATGGGTAACCTGTGCCGCTGCACCGGTTATTACGGCATCCTCAACTCCATCGCCGCCGCCGCGGAGACCATGAACAAGGCGGCAGGGAGCGGCGGATGATCGACTTCGAATACCACGCCCCCACCAGTTTGGATCAGGTGTTTGACCTGCTGGAACAGTACGGCGACGATTCGCGCGTCATGGCCGGCGGCACCGCGCTAGTTATCCAGATGAAGCAGCGCCTGTCTCAGCCCGGCCACGTGATTGGAATGCGGCGGGTCGGCGGCCTTAACTCAATCGAATCCACACCAGAGGGACTGATGATCGGCGCGCTCTGCACCCAACGCCAGATCGAGAACAGCGAACTGGTGGCTAAAGAGCTACCCCTGATCGCCGACACCTTCCGCAAGGTAGCGACTCCCCGGATCCGGAACATGGCCACGATCGGCGGAGGGCTGGTTAACGGCGACCCCAACCAGGACCCGCCTCCGTCGCTGATCGCCCTAGGAGCGTCGGCAGTCATGACATCCAAGAGCGGCGAGCGGGTGGTGCCCCTGGAAGAATTCTTCATCGATTACTACGAGACCGATGTGCAGCCCGGCGAGATCCTGACCAGCGTGCTGGTCCCCCATGCCCCCGCCGGCTCCGGTTCGGTCTACCTGAAGTTCCTGCCCCGCACCGCCGACGACTACGGCACCGTCAATGTGGCATCGGTAGTCTCCAAAGAGCCGGACGGAACATGCAAAGACGTCCGCATCGTCCTGGGAGCGGCGGGTGTCACGCCCATCAGGGCCACAAACGCCGAAGACGCCCTGCGCGGGAAGCCGCTGACCGACGAGAACATCCGGGCCGCGGCGGCGCTGGTCAAAGACGCCGTTGACCCATTGGAGGACTTCCGGGGATCAGCCGAATATAAAACCGATATGGCCGAGGTATTCGCCCGCCGCGCGGTGGAGCAGGCGATGGCCGCGATACCGGCGGGAAGTTAAGACCATGAAGGTAGAGATCAACTCGGTTGTACCGGCCAGCCGAGAAACCACTTGGGCGTTGGTCATGGACATCCCCAGGGCCGCCTCTTGTATCCCTGGGATCAAAGAGATCACACCGGACGGCGAGGGTAGATACCAGGCCACCCTTCAGGCAAGGATCGGCCCCATGGGCATGAACCTCAGCGGGACAATTACTATTCTGTCCCAGGACGCCGACACTGGAGAGGCCCATTTCCTGGTTGAAGCCAACGACCGTCGGGTAGGCGGTGGGGTCAAGACCAACATGAGCATGAAAGTGACCGCCAGGTCGGCCAACGAAACGGAGTTGGAGATCATAGCCGACACCACCTTCATGGGTCGCCTGGGCGAACTTGGCCAGCCGCTCATCCGCAGGAAGGCCCGCAACACCCTGGAGGAGTTCTCCAAGAACCTCAGCAAGCTGCTGGCCTCAGGGTCCGACTAACCCGGTTTTCGCTGTCCCGTCAGGCTGGTTTCGTTGACACTGATTTCCCGTGGTTCCTATACTGTTCTAAACCGCATTTGATTGCGCGTTTCATCTTGATCCTGTGGCTCGGCGCATATGGCGTGGCCGGGAGGGCCTGTGTGCGGCATCGTTGGGTACGTCGGCGGACAAGAAGCCTGGCCCATCATATTTGAGGGGCTGAAGCGGCTTGAGTACCGCGGTTACGATAGCGCCGGAATAGCCATCATTGACCCTCAAGGCGACATTCAACTGCGCAAGACTGTCGGCAAGGTCAATGGCCTGAAAGCGACCGGAGCCTATCCCCATGGCTCGGTGGGTCTGGGCCACACCCGTTGGGCCACCCATGGCCGCCCCTCTCACGAGAACGCCCATCCTCATATCGACTGTGAACAGCGGGTTGCCGTGGTCCACAACGGGATCGTTGAGAATTACCTCGAATTGAAGCGGCGGTTGTCTGATGCCGGCCACGTTTTTACCTCCGAGACCGACACCGAAGTTTTGACCCATCTGGTGGAGGAGGGTCTAGACCGAGGTCTGAGCTTCCAAGAGGCGTTCAGGCGCATGGGCCGGATGGTGAAAGGATCACAGGCCATCTCCGCTGTTCTTCGGGGCGATGGGGCCGAGATCTGCGCCCTGCGGTTGGGACACGCCGGCGGCATAGTCGTGGCCCAATCGGAAGGACAGGCGATCATCGGCAGCGACCTGCCGGCATTGCTGCCTCTGCTGCAGACTGAGTCCAACATGGGTCAGGTGGGCTTTCTGGAGACCGGTGAGATGGTGGTGGTCACCCGGGATAGCGTCGAGTACCAAGACCTTGAAGGGAACCACATCGACAAGCAGCCGCGGATGGTCTCTCAGGAAGAGGTGTTGGTTGATAAAGCGGGTTATCAGCATTTCATGTTGAAAGAGATCATGGAGCAACCCCAGGCCGTGGCCAGCGCCATGCGCGAACGGGTGGATTTCGAGACCCGGCGGGTGGACCTTCCCGATTTCCCTCTCTCTGCCAGCGAGATTGCCGACCTGGATCGGGTGATACTGATCGGTTGCGGTACCAGCTTGCACGCATCCCAGGTGGGCCGCCATCTGGTGGAACGCTACAGTGGATTGCCTGCCGAGGCGGAAAGCGCATCGGAGTTCCGGTACCGCGACCCGTATATCAGTCCCCGGACGTTGGTTGTGGCTATCGGCCAATCTGGGGAGACGGCCGATACCGTTGCCGCCATGCAGATGGTTAAAGACAAAGGCGGGAGATTGGTCACCATCTGCAATGCTGAAGGCAGCCAGGCTTCGCGAATAGCCGAAGGTTCCCTCTACATGCGGGCCGGCATCGAGATCGGCGTGGCGAGCACCAAAACCTTCGTGGCTTCGCTGACCATATTGAACCTGCTGGCCATCTTCTTGGGCCAGTCCCGGGGATTCTTGGACACCGCGAAATCCCAAGAGTTGGTGGATGGTCTGGCCCAACTCCCTAGGTTGATGGGCGACCTCCTCGCCGACAGCGCGGTTTACCGGCACCTGGCCCAGGAATATGTTTCCTTCGATTATTTCCTGTTCTTGGGGCGGGGACCCAACGCACCCATAGCGTCCGAGGGGGCGCTGAAGCTCAAAGAGATTAGTTACGTCCATGCGGAGGGCTATCCCGCAGGGGAGATGAAGCACGGTCCCATCGCCCTCATCGACAACGCCATGGCCACCGTGGCATTGGCGCCGAAGGACTCCCTCTACGACAAAGTCGTGAACAATGTGAAAGAGGTCAAGGCCCGGGATGGGCGAGTCCTAGCCGTGCTAACTGAGGGAGATACCCAGTTGGCCGGCGAAGTGGACCACGCCCTGTACATCCCGGAGGCGCCCGAGCATCTGATTCCGCTGCTCACAACTGTGCCGCTTCAGATGCTGGCGTACCACATAGCCCTTTTGCGAGACCGGGACGTGGATCAGCCCCGGAACTTGGCCAAGTCAGTGACCGTAGAATAAGGCCGCAGTCTCATCATTTTTGCGGACCGTTCCATCCCCGACTTACGTTACCTGCCACAACGCGATTCCGTGGGGCCTATTTCGATGCCGGCCATACCGATTTCGGCGGGGATGCAGATGAGGTCATCCGTTGGCGTTAACACCGAGTCGAATTCCACCAAAAATCCCTGAAAGAGGATTGCAGTAATCCCTCCTTGGTGTAATCATGTTGTTAGACGTTTGTTCGTGCTCAACCGCGAATCCCATATAGATTTTTAGGACATAGACAAGGATCAATATTAGATGTTCTCCAGGCTCGATCATCCTCCGGTAGCGTTCGAAGATTACCGCCCATTGCTAGACCCCAAATTGGCTGATGAATTGGCCACCGTAGCCGGAGAGATGGGACAGCTACGGGTGTTGCACCTGAACAGCACCGCCACCGGCGGCGGTGTCGCCGAGATCCTCCAGTCCATGGTTCCCCTGGGAAATTCCCTGGGCATCGAGACCGAGCGGATCGTGATTAACCCGGACGCCGCGGAGTTCTTCGACGTCACCAAGAAGATCCATAACATGCTCCAGGGCTCGGACGGTGAGCTCTCCTCCGCGGAGTTGGATATCTACTTCAGTTGCATCCAGAGGGTGGCCGACGATATGCGGGCCAAAGGACTTGCGGCCGACGTTTGGTTCGTCCACGACCCCCAATTGCTACCCCTGGCCCGGTTGTTGCCCAAGAAAGAGGGCGAGATTTGGATCTGGATCTGCCACATCGACCTTACGACGCCGAATCAGTCGGTGTTGGACGCCCTGATGCCCTTGACACAGGACTACGACCAGTTGATCTTTTCGCAGTCGGCCTATGTCCCCAAAAACTTGGGAGATAAGGTGCCGGTGCTGATCGCGCCCCCAGCTATAGACCCGCTGACCATCAAGAACACGCCTATGGACCTGCCCCAAGCGGAGAAGATCGTGAGCGCCATGGGGATCGACACCGCCCGCCCGTTGGTCACCCAGGTCTCGCGTTTTGACCTGTGGAAAGACCCCTGGGGCGTGATCGACGCATTTCGCATCGCCAGGGAGTCGGTGCCGGGGCTGCAGCTGGCCCTTCTGGGACTGAGCCAGGCCACCGATGACCCTGAGGGCGTGAAAGTCTTCAAGACCGTGGCTGACCACGCCGCGGGCGACCCGGATATCCACCTGTATTTTGACCCCGCCGAGATGCCCGTGTCCGTGGACGAGGTGGTGAACGCCGTCCAGATGGCATCCGCGGTATTGATGCAGAAGTCGACCAGGGAGGGTTTTGGTCTCACGGTCACCGAGGGTATGTGGAAGGGCAAACCGGTCATCGGCGGCGACGCCGGCGGCATCCGTGTTCAGATAAACGACGGCGTCACCGGGTTCCTGGTGTCTTCGCCCGAGCAATGCGCCCAAAGACTTGTGGAGTTGCTTCAGGACGAGGCCCTCAGCGCGCGCATCGGCGAAGCAGCCAAAGGGAGCGTGCGCAAACGGTTCTTGCTGCCCAGGCTGGCCCTGGATTATTTGAACGTTGCTAGGGCCCGAGTCAATGGGCGGATACCCGCTGTCAGCGGAGACTAGTTCTCCATTACATTTTGGGCGGCCGTCCAACGTCTTTGACCCTCGGTCAGTCTGTAGTTGTCTACAACGATGTCCATCGTTTCCCGCCTGGCAAGTTGCCGGTTTGATGTTAGAGTAGAGTCTGTTTCGTGGCCCCGTCTGCGCTGCACGTGCGGACTCAGAACAGGCACAATCTCTAAATCAGGCCCGGCAAGAAAGATCCGAATGACTATGGTCCGCGTCAAAGCCCCAGCCACCACCGCAAATCTCGGCCCTGGATATGATTGTCTGGGTCTAGCCTTAGACGTCTGGAACACCATTGAAGTGGAGCTCCTAGACGGCGGAGACCCGGTGGTTGAGGTTACCGGCGAGGGCGCCGGCGAACTGGCGACGGGGCGGGACAACCTGGTCTACCGGTCCATGGAATTTCTATTCCAGGATGCCGGACAGGAGATGCCCGCACTTCGTATCCGGTGCGAGAACGCCATCCCATTGGCGCGCGGCATGGGCAGCAGCGCGGCCGCCATCGCCGCGGGGCTGGTTGCCGCCAACGCGATGTGCTCCGAGGACTACACGGCCAATGACCTGCTGGAGATGGCCGCGACCATCGAAGGCCATCCAGACAACGTGGCCGCGGCGGTGATGGGCGGCATGCAGTTGGTCATCATGAACGAAACAGAAGATGGCAAGCGGCTCTATACGGTGCCGGTGAACGTGCCGCCTGAATTGCACGCGGTAGTTTTCGTACCCGACGTAAGGATATCCACGGAGGACGCACGGGCTGTTTTACCGGAAACCGTGTCTATGGCCGACGCAGTGCATAACATGGGCCGCGTTGGGCTTTTGGTGGCCGGTATGGCCACTAATCACCCAGAATACTTGGCCATCGCCACCCAGGACCGGCTGCATCAGCCTTACCGTCAGCCTTTGTTCCCGGCCATGAAGGTGATCTTCAAGGCCGCCTTGGACGCCGGCGCGCTGGGCGTTTTCCTTTCCGGCAGCGGCTCCACCGTGCTGGCCTTAACCAAAGGCCGGGAGATGACCGTGGCCTATGAGATGGCCGAAGCCGCCCGTCAGGCCAGCGTTGAGGGCAACGTCAGCGTTACCCAGCCCACGGTTCGCGGGGCGCATGTGGTCGGCCAAGACTAGGCGCGCCATCATGTCACTAGTAGTCCACAAATACGGTGGGTCCCAATCATGGCTCTCGTAGTCCACAAATATGGCGGGTCTTCGGTGGCCGACGCCGCGATGATTCAGAACGTGGCCCGCCGCATCGCCGAAGTCAGGAAACAAGGGACCGGCGTGGTGGCGGTTGTCTCAGCCATGGGCGACACCACCGACGACCTGCTGGAACTGGCCCACTCGGTCTCAGACCAACCACATCCCAGAGAGTTGGACCTGCTGTTATCAACCGGCGAGTTGGTGTCTTGCACGCTGTTGACCATGGCCCTGGCGGACCTAGGCCAAGAAGCGGTGAGCCTCACCGGTTCCCAGGCGGGCATCCGCACGGACACCAGCCACGGCCGGGCCCGGATCTACAGTGTGGATACGGCCCGGATCCGGAAAGAACTGCAAGATGGCCGGACAGTGGTTGTGGCAGGGTTTCAGGGGATAACAGAGGGCGATGACATAACTACCCTCGGAAGGGGCGGCTCAGACACCACGGCGGTGGCGCTGGCGGCGGCGTTGGAGGCCGACCGGTGCGAGGTCTACACCGATGTTGACGGCATCTTCACCGCGGACCCCAAGATCGTCCCAGAGGCCCGCAAGTTAAGCGAGATCAGCTACGACGAAATGCTGGAACTGGCCAACTACGGGGCGAAGATGCACCCAAGGTCCATCGAATTGGGTGCGGTCTACAATGTTCCCATATACGTGGCTTCCAGCTTCAACGACACGCCTGGAACATTGATACACGGCGACGCGGACAAGGGAGATATGGAACATAGAATCAAAGCAACGGGGATCGCCATCACCCGCAACGTGGCCAAGATAACCGTGCGCGGCGTTCCGGACCGCCCTGGCGTGGCGGCAACTCTGTTTGAACCGCTGGCTCAGTCCGGAATAAGCGTGGACACCATCGTCCAGAACACGAGTGAGGACCGGACCACAGACATCAGCTTCACCATAAGCGGCGACGATCTCAAGGCCGCTCTCGCCAAGGTTGAGGAGCTAACCTCCGAGATCGGATTCAGCACTCTGATCAGCGAAGCAGGTCTAGCGGCGGTGAGCGTAGTAGGTTCCGGGATGCAGCACACTCCGGGTTATGCGTCGCGCATGTTCCGGGTGCTGGCCGACGGCAGCGTGAATATCGACATGATCACCACCTCTGAGATCCGTATCTCATGCATCATCAAGGAAGACCAGGCCGAAGACGCCGTGAGACTACTACACAGGGGCTTTCAATTGGACGAAGAAGACCCCGGTTGATCCAGCCTCCGGCCCACGTTTGACCCAATGGGAGTTAGGCCCTTGCCTAAGCCGTTCCTGTCAGTTGTGATCCCCACCTTCAACGAAGAAGCCCGGATCGCGGGTACTCTCGACTCGGTTATCGAGTACCTCGTGAGCCGGGACTACGAGTGGGAGGTTGTGGTCGCCGACGACGGCAGCACCGACCGCACCGCTCAGTTGGTGGGCAGCGTGATCGTTCAGCATGCGAACGTTCGAGTGCTACGACTGCCCCACCGCGGGAAGGGTTGGGCGGTGAAGAACGGTATGCTGGCGGCGGAGGGTGAGTACCGCCTGATCTGCGACGCCGATCTATCAGTTGCCATCGAGCACGTGGAACGCCTATTGCCATGTTTTGATGCCAAGCCCGGCGGCCCCGGATCAGACATCGTTTTGGGCTCGCGGGAGGCCCCAGGAGCGGTCCGGATCGGGGAGCCGTCGCGGCGTCATCTTATGGGCCGGGTGTTCAACCGGATCGTGAGCTTGTTGGCTGTTCCGGGTCTGACCGATACCCAGTGCGGGTTCAAATGTTTCCGGGGCGAGACGGCCGAAGACCTTTTTCCCCGGCTGACCCTGGACGGGTTCGCGTTTGACGTTGAACTGCTGCATCTGGCCCGCAAGCTGGGTATCCCTTACTCCGAGGTAGGCGTGGACTGGTATTACCGTGCTCAGAGTAAGGTCCGGCCCATCCAAGACTCGCTGGCCATGACTTTGGACCTGATCAAGATTCGTTGGCGGCACCGTAATCCGGTCTGACTCAATCTTCGTATTGACCGTTGATATCACGCTGCGAAGACCCCTGCCTGCCTTAGAATTTCTGACGTTGCCTACAAGTTAGTAGGAATTTCCATATTCCACGTGTTTTTGGGCTTGACCTTTGGCGAGACGATAGTGTAATTACTAGTTATGCCCTAGGCATGAAACGAGCCTCGCCTACCGGTGGCCACCGACTCGATAATAGGGTCTGGCAAACAATATCATCTCAAGCGGGTATACGAGGCTTGTTAGGCCTTGCCCGACTGTGATGAGGCCCCTTTCAGTGGGTTCGGCCAACGGGAATACAGCACCGGACAGGAGACGGGATGGATTCGGAAGCTATACGCACACCCGGCAGCATGAGGCTGAAACGGGACCTCAGCCAAGAGGCGGTGAAACTGGCATTGCAGGGCGATTGGGAACGCGCCACCGAAGTCAACAAGGCCATCTTGGAGTTGTTCTCAGACGACGTTGAGGCGATGAACCGTTTGGTCAAAGCGCTGATCGAGCTGGGCAATTATCTGGACGCCCGTGCCGTTTTGAACCAGGTCTGTGAAGTAGCCCCCTACAACAACATCGCCAAGAAGAACCGGGCCCGGCTCGACCAGCTGACCGCAGAACCCGGTTCAGCAAACTTCGGTTCCTCTAAGCAGGCCAGAAAGCCCGCCGGAGCACCCCAGATATTCATCGAAGAGAGCGGAAAATCCGGGACCACTATCCTGCGGAACACCAGCGGAAACAAGGCGGTGCTCCACCTTTCGCCCAGCGACCGGGTGGCCTTATCCCGCGACAAGAACACGGTTACCGTGAGAACGTTGGACGGGGAGCTTTTGGGTCAGATAGAGCCTAAACTGGGCAACCGGCTGGCGCGGCTGATTGACGGGGGAAACACGTATGCCGCCGCCGTGGTGACAGTGACCGAACAGGGTGTCTCAGTGATCATCCGGGAGACATTCAAACACCGCGATCTGCAGAACGTATTCTCCTTCCCGACCAAGGCTAAGGAGGAAGACCGGGTGTTCTTGAACGAGACGGTGGCCCGGTTTATGCGGGAAGAGGAAGAGGACGATGATGATGACGAGGAAGAAAACATCATCGACGAAGAAGAGATGGACACGGGCTGGTCGGAAGATGAGTAAAGCCGTCTAGCCGCCCTTGGACCCTGTTTGAACTTTCGCCTGCGTCACTGCCAGCCTTTTGCCTGAGCCTGATTTACCGCAGGGTCCAGGTATCGATCACGCCGTTCTCATCCCCAACCCACACTTGTAAGGCGATGACCTGGTTGTTGCCCTCGTCATCAATGGCCGTCACGGTGTAGACATCTTTCACCGAGATCAATGCCGTGGGCCAGGTATACCGGTCCTCCGCGAATGACCCTCCACCGAAATCGACCAAAAGATCGCTCCAGTAATTCCCCCTCGTGATCGACGCCGTTGTCGAGAATTTCAAGGTCTTGGACGTCCCGGACAGCAACGGGACCTCAGGGTTGAATTTCCAGGTGATCCGTTGGCGGTCGACCTGGCTCACTTGGTGGAGTTGGTCCGGCATGTCTGTGACGTCCCCAGATGGACTGGTGGAAGCGTAAGAAAAGCCTACCGGAAGCAGATCGATGAATTCCTTCAAGGTCACGTCGTCGGTCCCGATGTTCTCTATCTTGATGGTGAAATCGATGTCGAAGGAGTAGGTATAGTAAGAGGTGTTGGTGTTTGTTGAAACATAATTCACCGAGTCCACGGTCTTGCTGACCACTACCGCTTCGCCGGGACACAGCCCAGGGATGAGGCCGATCTGCACGGCGGCCGTATTCCCGGTTCTAGTCTTGTTCCCACCGGGCCCCACCTGGAACTCATTGAAATACGTGCCGGGAGTCACGCTTGTGACGGCTGTGAACGTCAATGTGACCATGTCGCCCGCCGGGATGGAGGTTCCCTGAGGCATATCCCATTCGATATCAACCTCGCTGGGGTCGGGGCATGGGCCGTCGTCCGGGACGATGACCTGCGGCGCGGTCCCCGGCAGTGTCAACATGTCTGCCGGACCGTTGCAATCGTAGGAGAATCCTGGAGGCAAGGTTTCTTCGATCTGAGTTAGGGTGGTCGGGGTGCTATCCCTGTTGACTATAGTGAGGGTATAAGGGACCGAATCTCCGGCGTTGGGATTTGAGTTCGACACAACCTTGGAAGATTGGAAGTCCCGGCTGCCGTAGGCCGATAGGGGCGGGATGGTCGCCAGGGGGTTTCCAATTGGGTCGGTGATTGAGCCGGACGGCAGGACCGATTGCTGGGAAACGGTGATCGTGATGTTTCTACCACAGGGGTCTACGGTTTCGGTGGACGTGGCGCCAGACGGGTCGTTGGGGTCCACGTTGGCCGTTAACCACGTGGCCCAACGCGTTTCGTCCGCCACCAGGTAATCGAGGTATTCTTCGACTCCCAGGCCGCAATACTGACGGTGGGTGATGTCGGTCTTCACCCGGGCGTCGATGCTGGTGTTTTGGGCCAGATTGAGCGACCCGGTGATCAGCGGCACTGAAAAGAGCAGAAATCCCAACGCGGTTAAGATGGCGATGCCGCCGCGTTGGTCTCTACCAACAGGTCTGAGCCTTCCCAAGATATTGTCCAAGACCGACTTGATCAAGAGAGCTTCCTCACGTAGGTGATCAGGTCCAAGCTGTCTGTGGTGTTGCGGTCTCCCAGGACGTCTATATTCAGTCGCAGTGTGTTCCCGCACAGAGTGAAACTGATGGAATTTGCCACCACCCGAGTGGCCATCACCAGCGGAGTTCCGTTGCTGTCCAAATCACGTTGGAGCTCGTCGCCGATGACGCTGTAAACCACGTTGTGGGCGGCGCCTGCTGTGTCTGTCCAGGTCAGTGTGATCTGTTCGACCGAGGGGTCCGGGGCGCAGGTGAGACGAGTGACGCCGCCGTCGTCAAACACGTCCGTGGCGTTCAATGCGTCGCCGGCGAACCAACTTCCGGCGTGGCGAACTTCTCTAACCGCGTTGACATCGTCGGTCCAGAACCTCTGGATGGATAGCACCTGGAACATGCCGGTCCCAAAGATGGCCACCACCACAGACAAAATGCCGACCGAGACCAGCAATTCGATGAGGGTAAAACCCTTCGAGGAACGGAGTATGTCACGGACTTTGTTCATCGATCACGGTCTAGGGTCACGGTCCGGAGCGCAGCGACTCCAGTACGAGGATGCTTTGCCCGTCTCTGGTGACTGTCACCACCACCTTTTCGATGGAACCCGTGTACCTGTCGTCGGCGACATAGGTTTGTGTGCCGGCGCTTACGGCAAATCCGGTGGGGATATTTATGTTTAGGCCGATGTCATCGGAGACAGAGGCGTAGCTGCCGGGAGGCGCAACGTAGGCCAGGGAATTTACGTACTCCATCTGATTCCGGGCCAGGTTCTCGGCCACGGCGCTGGCTTTCACGCGGTCGCTCGAGACGTGGGCCGCGCTGACACCTAAGAGGACCGCCGTCCCGGCGGATGAAAACATGGCTAAAGCAATAACCGTTTCCATCAGCGTTATCCCCAGGGAGTTGGAGACAGCGGACCGGAAACGGGCTGCAAACGATCTTGCGGCCCGTGTTCGTCCTAATCGGTGAATTATTTTTTGGAATCGGTCCACGGAGATACTCCTGTCGATGCAGGCCTTGCTCAGGACGGTTTGCCGAAGATGAAATCGCCAGGAACTAACTGAGTCACATCCCGACCCCAGCCCCTGGCGAATCAAGCCGTTTATTGCGATTTAAGCTATTGGATCATGGACAGGTGCTGGCGTTGGTGGCGACTATCTGGAGTGTTATCCTGCCCGAGGCATCCCACCTGTAGCAGTAGGTGGTGGAAGCGTTGCGCACATATGCGGACAAGGTGGTGCCTCCAATCAAGTCAAGAGTATCGGTGATGTGGAGATAAGTGGTGGGCGAGCCCGTCAATGCGGTTATGCCCACGTCAGACATCATGGTGTCGATCGCGGACTGGATGGCATCCCATTCGGCGGTGGCGGCGCCTTCATCGCCTCGGCCCGAGAACTGGATAACCAGGGGAACGATGACTGCGGCCAGGGCGACGATGATGCCCACAACGACTAGCAGTTCTATCAGGGTGAACCCTTTTTGGTCTTCGGCCCCTCTGCCCAGGGTTTTCTTCAACATGTTACGCATCTTCTTCCTCTCCTAGTTGGCGCCCTCAGCGGCGGGTCAACTTGTTTAAACGTTGGACTGATTATGCGTCGGTCCCGCGTTCGGTACTGTGACCTGCATCGGGTGAAAAGTGTGACGTTCGTCACATTTCCGGACCAGGAGGTGTGGGCGGGATTCCAGGCTCCAGGATCGTGCGTAATCTCGCCTATGCCGCCAGGTGGCTAATTCCAAGTTATGACAATGCTGATCTAACTTCAAGCCGGTATTTTGCTAGCCGTTTTTACCTGCGATAAAATGGGAGGTCAACGGTCAGTCCAACGACATCTTTAAGACCGCCGTCTCAGGCCCGGATTCAGGGCATTCCTCTGCCTCTACCCGTGAGACTCCGGCCATGGCCAGAAGGGTGGACCGCAGGGGCTTCGGTGCGCGTAATCGAAGCCAAACTTCCATTCCGTCTCTCAATTTGTTGGAGACCAAACGTAGCAGATGAATCTGGGGGTCTCCCCGGAGAGCATCGACGAACCGGACCAATTCTTTCACGGCCCCGGTGGTCTTGACGACCAGACGCACGGTCTCCTCGTAATTATCGTCACTGCCGTTGGCGGGGTCTGGGACCAGGTGATCGACGAGAGCGGCGGACAGTCCGTTGCCCGGATGGCTATCTGAGGGAGTTCCGGTCTCCAATAATGGCGCCTGGGTGGGATAGGCCAACTCCTCGTCTCGCGGGTGTAGAAAGGACATGTCAAGCTTGGTGGACCGCAAGAATGTGGGGCGGCTGCCATCGATGCGCCGCAGGACAGACTTCACCCTGGATGCCAACTCGTGGGTCGAGGATGGCTTGGTGATATAGTCGTCAGCTCCCATCTCCAGGCCGCGGACCTTGTCCACATCGCGGTCCATGGCGGTCACCATGATTATCGGCACTTGGGAAGACTCGCGGATCTTCTGACAGGTGGTAAACCCGTCCATCTGAGGAAGCATGACATCCAGAAGAACCAAAGATGGAGTCGCTTTGGGCAGGATCTCCAAAGCGTCTTCACCGGTGCCAGCCCAGGTAACCCGATAACCTACCTGCTCCAGAACAAAGCGCTCGAGTCGCGAGATTCGGTCATCGTCTTCTACGATGAGGATCATCCCGCCGTTGGAGGCCGAGATTCCGCCTGCGTCGTTACCGCGCAATGGCATACTGTAGACTGACTCAGAGTTATCCGGTTAGATTCAACGCTAGCACGGAGCTATGTTAAAAGAGAGCCGGTTTCCATGATCGGACTCATAGGTAGCGACGATGCGGAAGAACAGCCGAAAGGCCTGGGTTTAGGCCATCGCGATGATGCCCATTTTCCGTGGGGTATTGCCTAGCCAGGACTGGGCATATAGAATGTTTCATTGTTGCGCTCAATCCAACCCATACATACAGGAGGACAGGTGATTGGAAGTACTAGGCTCTCATCTTTTGTTAGAACTGAAGGACTGTAACTCCGAACTGCTAAACGACCTCTCTTATATTCGCAAGACGATGATAGAGACGGCCCAAGAGGTGGGCGCCACCATCGTCGGCGAATCATTCCACCACTTTTCACCACAAGGCGTTACCGGAATATTGGCGATTGCCGAGTCTCATATCTCGATCCACACCTGGCCTGAATACGGCTACGCGGCGGCGGACATCTTCTCCTGCGGGACATCGTTCCGGCCCAGAGAAGCCGCTAACAAGCTGGCTGAGGCGTTAGAGTGCTGTAACCTGGAGATCAAAGAGATAGCAAGGGGCCTGGCGATCAAGGAGGCCGTGGGACTCTAGCTGGGCCCACGCTTCAAGATGGACATGTCCGGACACTGGTATATCGAGAGTATCTACCCTGATTTGTCCATGATGCTAAAGGTCCGGGATGTCTACTACTCTGGCCAGACGGCCTACCAAAAGGTCGAAGTCTTGGACTCGGAACTTTTCGGCCGCAGCCTGGTCTTGGACGGCAAGACCCAGTCCACGGAACGGGACGAGCACATCTACCACGAAACGCTGGTGCATCCAGCCATGCTCTGCCACCCAGACCCCAAGCAGGTTTTCATCGGTGGCGGCGGCGAAGGCGGCACCCTCCGCGAGGTCTTGGCCCACAGCTCAGTGGAACGCGCGACGATGATCGATCTGGATGCAGAAGTGGTCGCGCTCTGCCGCGAGTACCTCCCCAACCATCACCAAGGCAGCTTCGACGACCCCCGCACCAATTTGGCTCATGAAGATGCCCGCGGCTACCTGGAAAACACTTCGGATTTTTACGACGTGATCATCCTTGACCTGGTAGACCCTCTGGAAGGTGGTACGGCCGCCCTGCTCTACACGCAGGAGTTCTACGCCATCGCCAAGGCGCGCCTCAATCCAGGCGGGGTGTTGGTCACGCAGTCCGGCCCGGCCGGTCTGCTCAGTTTCAAAGAGTGTTTCACCACCATCTTCAATACGCTGAGCACTCTATTCAGCCACACCAAGGCCGCCCAGATCCACATACCCGCATTCCAGACCCTGTGGGGGTTCACCATAGTTTCGGACACGCCTTTCCCGCAAATGTCTGAGGATGATATCGACGCGGAGCTGGGCCGGCGACTGTCGAAACCGCTGAAGTACTATGACGGTGGAAGCCACCGCAGCATGTTCGCACTCACCAAGTTCCAGCGGGACGGGCTAAAGAGCGAAGACCGGATCAACACAGACGCTGACCCAGTATTCATGGTGTGACCGCCTAAGCGGCGCGGTCTATACACTCAGCAGACAAAACGTAGGGGCACGGCATTGCCGTGCCCCTACGTTTTTGCGCGGGTTCCTTTTTGAATGTGACTGGTTACGGGCGGATGAGCACCCGGGTGGTGCCGTCGGGGTCGGTCCGCTTGGTTAGGACCTCATGCCCGGCTTGCTCAGCCCAGAGAGTGACGTCGTAGATGTTCAAGGCGTCGGCCAAGATGGCTTCCACGAAGGACTCTTTGTCGGTTTCCACCTGCTTGCTCAGGGCGGCGATCACCCCGGCGCAACTCTTGCCCCGGCCATCGATGACCACCCAGCCGTTTGAGCCGCTGACCGGCACTACCTCGCCGTCAAAGACGTCGACTTCGCCGCTCTTGCGGAGGTCCACCTGCCGCTTGAACTCAGCTACCGCTTCCCAGGCCACTGCCCGGTCGCGTTCTCCGTTGCCGCAGACCGCTCCTCGCACGCCGACGATGTCGGGATTGATGCGGGCCAGTTCGTCCAGGTCAGAGAGCTTCAGATGCCCTGAGAGCGCCGTGCTCATGCCCAGTTCTTTGCCCTTGAGGACGATGCCCTTCAGGACGTCCTCCGGCATGAAGTCGAAGATGTTTCGTCCGTCTTTGGTGAGAGTGTCGATCAGGAATCCGTCGCACTCTCCGTCGTGGGCAAGTTGGACCATACACAGGGGGTCCAGGCCGTTCTCGAACAGGACGTTGTCCGCGAAAACGGAGCCAACGAGCTTGGTGTTGAAGCCCTCGAGGGCCATGCGCGACTCTTTGAGGACTTGAACAGCCTGGTCGTACTGGGCCTCTTGGAAGCCGACCTTGACTGAGGTGGCGTCCATCATCGCTGCCGCGTAAACGGCCATTGCCACGGTGCCGGGCTGGTTGGGCACGACGCCCAGGGTTACACTGACGTGTTTTTCGACCGGCATCATGCCACGGACGGCCTTCACGATGTTCGGATGGCCGGAGCCGACCAAGGCTTCCTGCAGGTTCTTCACGTCGACGATATCAGCGCCGCCCTGCTCGGCCTCCATCGCCTCCGCCACGTTCTGCACGCTGACCATGAGCAGCATGCCCGAAGCGAAGTTATTGTTACCGTCTAGCCATGCGCCACGGGACGGGGCCGGCACAGCGGGAATCTTGGGTTCGGGTTTGGGCTTGAGGGGTTCTAAATCTTTTCTCAATTCAGACTTCTCCACTGGCGTTAGATCGAATAATGGTGGCCGTACGGAACCGGCAGACATGCCCATCAATGCGCCCCAATGCTTGGCCATGGCGACGGGCAATGCGCCGTTGTACTTCGTCTGAATCCTGGTCCACCAAGTGTCGGACAGTTCTTTCAGACGGCGAAGTTTGTTGTCGTAGAAGGTTTCGTCCAGGTCGCCCTTGCAGGCCCGGTCGACCCATTGGACGTAGTTGTTGGCGCCTGGAACGTCGAATCTCCAGTCGGATGTGTTGGCGAACATCACCTGCTGTTCGATGCCCAGTTCCTGGCCCTTGAAGTAGATCCACTCATCGGGGGTGCTGATGACGTGGTCTCTCCCCAAAGACAGGTGCGTTTCGATCGATATCTGTTGGTTGAAACTGGCCTCTTTGATCCCGACCACGTTGGGGATGGCGCACAACTGGCCCATCCCGTAGGGGCTCATGATGATGCCGAACTGGGGGGAGTTGTAGAACATGATGGCCAGGTTGGTGTTGTCGGCCAGCAACCGGACGAATTCGACCACCTGGTCCTCGGTCTTGGTGGCCATGTATGGAGGCGCGACGATCAGGAGGTCGAAGCCCTTATCTTCAGCATGCTGGGCCAAAGAGATCATCTCATTGGCGTTGGTGTTTGTTACATGGGCTCCGATGGGCCAAGTGCCTTCGGCTGCTTCGGCGACGGCGTCCATCACCTGGATACGCTCATCGTAGGACAACGCCCAGAACTCACCCATGTTCCAAGTGCAGCCGGCGCCGGTGGTGCCCAGGCTGCGGACATGGCGGACGTTCCGTTTGACGCCATCTATGTCGACGCGGTTATCGGGCGTAAAGGGAGTTATGAGTGTGGTCCACTGTCCCTTAAGGGTTTCCCAAGCCCAGTCCTGGGCTTCATGTTTCTTATAGCTCGCCATTGACTCCACCCTCCATGTGGGAGCAATTTTCCTTTTGCCATGGCTGTTTAACGGCGCCTGGTAGTCCCGTTCCAGAACGGACCGAAGGTCCTATTCCTCGTCGCCGTATTGTTCCTTAAGAGAGTCTACCACCGCGGGGTCGGCAAGGGTCGTGGTATCGCCCAACGCCCGGCCATCCGCCACGTCTCTCAGCAGGCGGCGCATGATCTTGCCGCTACGTGTCTTTGGTAACTCCGCGGCGAATATTATATCGTCGGGCCGTGCCATCGCGCCAATCTTACCCGCTACGTGGGCCTTCAACTCAACTATGACATCGTCGGACATTTCGACACTGTCTTTCAGAGTGACGAAGGCGACGATCGCCTGGCCCTTGATCTCGTGGGCTTTGCCGATGCAGGCTGCCTCGGCCACCTTGGGGTTATCCACCAAGGCGCTTTCGACCTCCATGGTGCCGATGCGGTGGCCGGACACATTGATCACGTCGTCCACGCGGCCCAGCAGCCAGAAATCTCCGTCTTCGTCTATCTTGGCGCCGTCGGCGGTGAAGTAGATGTCCGGATAACGCGACCAATACTGCTCGATGTACCGGTCATGGTCTCCGTAGATGGTGCGGAGCATGGACGGCCACGGTTTCTTGATGGTCAGGTAGCCGCCCCCTCCCGGACCAACCGGGTTGCCCTGCTCGTCTAAAATCTCAGCCTCGATGCCGGGGAATGCTTTGGTGGCCGAACCGGGCTTCAGCGTCGTTATTCCCGGCAGTGGCGCGATCAAGATGCTGCCGGTCTCGGTCTGCCACCAGGTGTCCACCACGGGACAGCGGCCACCGCCGATATTCTTGTGGTACCAGATCCAGGCCTCCGGATTGATGGGTTCGCCCACCGACCCCAGCAGGCGTAGAGACGACATATCGTGTTTCTCGGGGTAGCTTTCGCCCCAACGCATGAAGGTGCGTATGGCCGTGGGGGCGGTGTAGAGGATGGTCACGCCGTATTTGGCGACGATGGCCCAAAACCGGTCCCGGTCGGGATAGTCTGGCGACCCCTCGTACATCACCGAGGTTGCCCCATTGGCCAGTGGGCCGTAGACGATATAGCTATGGCCGGTGACCCAGCCGATGTCGGCGGTGCACCAATAGGTGTCGTTCTCTTTGATATCGAAGATCCATTTGAATGTGGCGTAGGTGCCCAGCAGGTATCCGGCGGTAGTGTGGACGATGCCCTTGGGTTTGCCGGTAGTGCCGCTGGTGTAGAGCAGATAGAGCATGTCTTCGCTATCCATCTGCTCCGGCTCGCAGGTGAGGGGTTGTCCTTCCATCAGGTCGTGCCACCAGATGTCGCGGCCGTCCACCATCTTGTCGTCGGCGGTCTCGGTCCTTCGCACCACCACCACTTTTTCGACACTAGGCGCGCCGCCTTCTAGGTCCAATGAATCGTCGGAGTTCTGTTTCAATGGCACCACACCGCCCCGCCGGAAGCCGCCGTCGGCGGTGATCAAGATCTTGGACTCGGAGTCGTTGAGACGATCGCGCAAGGACTCGGCGCTGAACCCGCCGAACACGACGCTGTGGGCGGCCCCGATGCGGGCGCAGGCCAGCATGGCGATGGGCAGTTCAGGGACCATGGGCAGGTAGATGGTGACGCGGTCGCCCTTCTTTACCCCCAGGCTTTTGAGCCCGTTGGCGAACTGGCAGACCTCCCTGTAGAGGTCCCAATAGGTGTAGACCCGCCGGTCTCCAGGTTCACCCTCCCACACGATGGCGGCCTTATTGCGGCGGCTGGTGGTCAGGTGCCGGTCCAGGCAGTTGTAGGAAACGTTGAGCTTGCCGCCGATGAACCATTTGGCATGGGGCGGGTCCCATTCCAGGACCGTGTCCCATTTCTTGAACCAGTCCAACTCCTCGGCGAACTTGGCCCAGAAAGCTTCAGGGTCGCGCAGGGCTTCTTCATAGACGCCGGGGTCGGAGATGTTGGCCTGGGTTTTGAACGCCTCGGAAGGAGGAAAAGTTCGGTCCTCTTGAAGCAAGGCATCGAATCTTCCGGAATCTTCTACCATTTGGCGACCTCCTGGGCGATTTAAGGGCGGACTGGGGTGAATCTGTCGGCCGAATCAGGTCTTTTTTGCCCGCCAGATTTCAGGCTGATTAGCATTGGATTTTTAACACAAGCGGCAGGCCTTTGCAATCAGAAACCAAGGTTGGGCGTATCGACTTTCGAACTGGAAAGGGTAGAATGCGGTTTCTATGAGCTTGGAGCCGGAACAACCCTCGATAACAGCCTCGGGGAACGAGTCAATATCCGGGCGTAGAGTCCTGGTGGCCGTGGCCGCGACCTTGGGCATGTTTCTGGCCGCGCTCGACACCTCCGTGAACGTGGCTTTGCCGTCGATGACCCAGGACCTGAACGCCGACTTGCAGAGCATCCAATGGGTGATCGTAGCCTTCGTGGCCACCCAGGCGGCGTTGGTCATGGGGGCCGGCAGCTTTGCCGACCGGTTCGGATTGAGGCCGGTGTACATCTTCGGCGCAGCGATATACCTGGCCGCCATGTTCGCGATAGGCTTCTCGCCCAACCTGGAGACCGTGGTGGGGTTCCGGGTCCTCCAAGCGCTGGGTACGGGGTGCCTGTTCGCCGTATCGCCGGCCATCGCCGCCGGCGTGTTCCCCAGCAGCCGCCGCGGCTTGAGCATGGGATTCGCCGTGGGCAGCCAGGCCCTGGGCATGCTGGCCGGGACCATCGGCGCTGGATTGCTGGTTGGTTGGGTCGGCTGGGAGTGGATATTCCTGGGCCGGACGCCGTTCGCCGTGGCCGCCATCATCCTGGGAGTTTGGTTCTTGGAACGGAACCGAAGCGGCTCATCGTCCGGGCCGGCTTTCGATGTCGCTGGGGCGGTCTTCCTGGTCGGCGGACTGCTTTCCTTGATAATCGGCTTGAGGTTGGGACGTTCCTTGGGCTGGGACTCGCCTGTGGTCCTCACACTGTTGCCATTGGCGCCGGTATTTCTAGTTGCATTCTGGCGGGTCGAACGGACCGCCAAGTGGCCGGTATTGCCTGGCTATCTGCTCCGGCTGACGGGTTTCATCGTCTCCAGTTCGAGTATGTTCTTGGCCAACCTGGGTGTCTTTGTGATCTGGTTCATCTTTCCGTTCTATGTGGCCGATAGTCTGGGAGGGGGCGCCTTGACCTTGGGGTTGATGCTGGCAACCTTGGCCATTTTTAATACCGTATCTTCCGGCGCCGGGGGCTGGCTCTGCGACCGGTTCAGCTATCTGCCGGTGGGGTTCGGCGGGTTGTTGGTCATGGCGGCCGGGCTGCTCTACCTGGGTTACTTGGACACCGGTTCGAGTCTAGGACAGGTGGCGTTGAGGGTCGGTATAGTCGGCGCCGGACTGGGGCTGTTCCAGGCCGCGACCTACTCGCTGATGTTGGGCAGCGTACCCTCAGACCGGTTCGGCACGGCCTCGGCGGCTCTCTCCCTGGCCCAGTCTTGTGGCCGCGTTCTTTCAGTCGCGGTGATCGGCGGAATCTTCGCCTGGCGCAGCGACCACCACCTGGCGGCTTTGGCGATCACCGCAGATGCCGAAGGAGTGGCGTTCATAAAAGCGTTCAAAGACGTATTTGTGATCGGCTCGTCCCTAGGCCTGCTGGCTGCGTTGGTATTCCTGGCCGGCGGTTGGCGCGCGTTACAGGGAGGGAAAGCGGTGGAGAGACCGTCAAACGAGCCAACTGGGGCAGGTCTGACGCCCCAGGTTTGACGTTGATAGTAAACTGCGACGTGAGTGAGTTTTTTACAGCCTAGGAGATTCGGTAGATGGCCCTAGAATTCGGAGTGTTCGATCACATCGAACCAGTACCCAACATGGGACTTCAGGAGACTTACGAGCTGCGCATGCAGCAGATTGAGGTCTTGGATCTAGCCGGTTATTACGCCTACCATCTGGCTGAGCACCACACCCCGGCGGTGCACAGTCTGGCCCCGTCGCAGAACGTCTTTCTTGCGGCTGTTTCCCAGCGGACCAGCAAGATCCGGTTCGGGCCGGGGATCTGCGTGCTGCCACTCCACCACCCCGTCCAGCTCATTGAGGAATACTGCATGCTGGACCATCTCAGCGGAGGGCGCTTGGAGATCGGCGTCGGCCGGGGCGGAGTTTTTGAGGCTTTTTTCTGGGGTCAGGACTCGGATGTCGAGACCAACTACGCCCGCTACCGCGAGACTCTGGCTGCCGTGCAAAACGGTCTGTCAAATGATGTGCTGACCCACCAAGGGGAGTTCTATAACTTCGACGCACTACCCATGCGGCTTCGGCCACTACAGCAGCCCACCCCGCCTTTCTGGTACATGCGCAACGTGGAGACGGCGGCGATGGACGGTATGAACACCATCATCGTCGGCGGTCTGGACAGCTTCGAGGCAAACGTCAAACGCTACCATCAAGAATGGGAGAAACATCAGGGAGTGGGCGCGCTGACGGCCCAAGGGACGGAGCCTAAGATCGGGCTGGTGGTCCATCTTTTGCTGGCCGACACCGATGAAGAGGCCATGGAGCAGGCTAAGCCAGCCTGGGAACATTACAGTTGGAACCTGGGAACCCCCCGGAGATTGGAGGCCGAAAGGAGGGGCCTAACTCAGTTTCAAGGCGAAGGCATGAACCCACGCCCTGCTTCCATCCCTGCCAGGGAGATTCCCCAAGAAGATAGACGGGATCTTGCGGCCACGCTCGAAGACGAGGAGCGACAGGAACGAAGGCTGAACCTGAGAGGCCGGGTGGCAAATCCTGCTGGCGGCGGCGCGGGGTTCGGTTCGGTGGCCGGTTCGCCCGAGACCATCCGGAAGTATATGGATGAGTACGTGGCCACCGGGGCCAATTACTTCGTGGGCGCGTTCCAGTGGGGAGACCTGAGCCACGAGCAGGCCATGCGGTCCATAGAGCTATTCACCAACGAGGTGATGCCGCATTACGCGGGGTAGGCGGATTGAACAACTTTGACTGATGCCGTTCTTTCGACAGGCTCAAGATGAGCGGTTGGGCTTGCCGCCAACCCTCCTTATACGCTCATGGTGAGCCTGTCGAACCACGTCTTCCGAACTGCTCCATGGTGACCCCGTAAAGCTCCAAGTCCTCTAGTTGACCCCACTTCTCCGTGTGACCCTTCAAGAACCCTTCGTGGAGCATGCCTGCTTTCTGCATGACTCGTCCCGAGGCTGGGTTGCGAGTGAAGTGGGCGGCGTAGACCCGGTCTAGATTCAGGTCGATCAGCCCATGGTGTATCACGGCCTTGACTGCTTCGGTGGCGTATCCCTGGTTCCAGTATGGTTTGCCGACCCAGTACCCGAGTTCGGCTTGGCGCGAACCGGTGTCTGGATGCAACTCGATGGCGCCCAAGAATGTGCCGCTGCTGTGAAGGGTGATGGCGAAACTGACCAGTTCGCCCGCATCGGACCTCTCTTGGCAGGACTTGATCCACTTTTCGGCCATGCCGTCTTCGTATGGGTGCTCGATGTTACGGGTGGTGGATGCCACGTCCCGGTCACCGGCCAGACGTTGGATGTCCCGGGCGTCGGACAGCTTGAGGGGGCGTAGCAGCAGGCGCGTGGTCTGGATATTCAAGGTCGTTTCATCCTAGCACGCGGTTGCCGGCCGGATGCAGGGGCTGTCTTGACTGGTGAAAGCGCCCCTTGGTACACTTTGGACGTGCGGGCGGTTAGCTCAGTTGGTTAGAGTACTTGCTCGACACGCAAGAGGTCACTGGTTCGAGTCCAGTACCGCCCACCATTCAAACACGGGCAACCGCACACGGACCTCCCGGCAGACCTTAGCCCAATCCATAAAGATACACTGGCGGCGACCTGTGGCCTGGTCCACTTGAGCTAGCCCGGTATTGAAAACGCGAGTTAGTGAGACAGAATGGACGCCGCCCAGTTACTAAAGAAACCAGCCAATCCCAGGATCCCCAAGTTCGGCGCCGGCGATACCGTCAGGGTGAACTTCCGGATCAGGGAGGGCGACCGAGAACGGATCCAAGTCTTCCAAGGAGTTGTGATCCGTTTAAAGAACGGCAAAGGACCAGCAGCCAGCTTCACCGTGCGGCGCATCACCGCCGGCATCGGTATCGAGCGCCAATTTCCGCTTCATTCGCCCCTGGTCGAGTCCCTGGAAGTGACCAGATACGGCTCGGTGCGACGTGCCAAGCTCTACTACCTGCGCGGACTGCAAGGCCGGGCCGCCAGGATCAAAGAACTCAACCCCGTCCAGCGCAGGAAGGCCCAAGAAGAGGCCGCCGCAGCTGAGGCTGTACTGGCCGAACAGATCACCGAAGCCGTAGCCGAGATCGAAACGCTGGAAATCGAAGACCCTGTGGACGATCTGGAAGAACAGTCCACGGACGACATGGAAGAAGCTCCGGTTGATGAGGCTTCGGACGAGGCGGAAGAACCTGCCGAAGAAGCGGCGGAGGAACCACCTCCTGAAGACCCACCGGCCGAAGAAGAACCGGAAAAGGAATAAGCAGAACGAAACACGGCCCGTCCTTCCTCAGAAGGACGGGCCGTGTTGATTTTAGGAATGTCCCCATCAGATATCAGGATGGGCGCTCACAGATGGGCTTTTATCACGGGCTTATATGGTTAGCTTGAGATACGCGGAAGTGGCAGTGGATGCGGCGGTGGCTCACTCGCGGACCTTCTCCTATTCGATTCCGCCCCGGTTCACAGTGGAACCCGGTCAACTTGTCTGGGTCCCTTTCGGGCGGCGGGTGCTGCAAGGCCTGGTCGTCGAATTGGTCGACGTGCCCAACGTCCCCGAGACCAGAGATATCCTGCAGCCGGTGGAGCCGTCGCCGCTTATCGGTCCCGAACATCTAAAGTTGGGCCGCTGGATCAGCTCCCATTACCGCTGCTCGTTGTTCACCGCTTTCGCCCCCCTGTTCCCTCCCGGATTCGCCGACCACGTCAACTCTCGAATTACGGCAACTCTAGGCGCGGAATCCTCCGCCAACGACCTGAGACCAGAATCCGCTGCGGCTCTGGCGGAGCTGTCGGCGAAGAGAACGGGGCTGGATGAAGCCGAATTCACCAAACTGCTGGGTAGCAACGGCAGCCGGGAACTGACCCGACTTCTGGACAAGAAGTTGGTCCAGCGACAGCTAACCATGCCCCGGCCCCGGGTAGCCCCGAAGTACGAGGCATTCCTATTGCCGCCACCCCAGCCTACAGACGCAGAAGGCGATGGCCCCAAGCTTCCGGCACGGCAGAAAGGACTCCTGGCCGCAGTGCGGGAACAGCGCGCTCCCTACCCCACCGCGCTGGCCAATAAGGAGTTCGGCAACGGCGTGGGCCAGGCATTGTTCAGCAAGGGCTTGGTCGCCATGGAGTGGGTGCGGGCCGACGCGGTAGCCATCGGGAAGCCCAGGGAAGCCACCGGCCGGCAACGGCATACTTTGACCACTCCACAGACCGAGGCGCTGTCTAAGATAACCGAGGTGCTGAACGACCCGGAGCTTCAGCCGCGAAGTTTTTTGCTGCATGGCGTCACCGGCAGCGGCAAGACCGAGGTGTACCTGAGGGCCATCGATCAGGTGGTTAAGCAGGGCGGCCAGGCCATATTCATGGTCCCTGAGATATCCCTGACCCCGCAGACCCTGGAGCGGGTCAACGCCTGGTTCCCAGGCCGCGTGGCGGTGATGCACAGCCGTCTGACCGCCCGCCAGCAGTTCGACCAGTGGTGGGAGATCCGCGAGGGCAAGTACGACGTCGTCGTGGGCCCGCGCAGTTCTCTGTTCGCACCCCTGGCTAACCTCGGCCTTATCGTTGTCGATGAAGAGCACGAATGGACCTACAAGCAGATCGAAACCCATCCGCTCTACCACGCCCGTGCCTCCGCCCTGCAACTGGGCCGTCTCACAGGGTCGCCGGTCCTGATGGGTAGCGCAACTCCGGACGTGGAGACTTACTACGCCGCCACCCGGGGCTGGCATACGCTCCTGGAGCTCCCGGAGCGTGTGAGTGCCGGACCGGACCGTGTCTCACGCCTAGCTCAGGTCCAGGTCTGCGATATGCGCCAGGAGCTGAGAGATGGCAACAGGAGTATCTTCAGCCGGGCATTGGCACAGGGATTGAAGGACTGCATCGCGGGCGGTCATCAGGCGATCCTTTTCTTGAACCGCCGCGGCGCCTCGTCCATCGTGCAATGCCGGGACTGCGGCCACGTGGTCACCTGCCGCAGTTGTTCCGTGTCGCTGACCTACCATTCCACCCAATCGAACCTGTTGTGCCACCGGTGTAACCGCAAGACCAGGATGCCAACCACCTGTCCGGATTGCAAAAGGACGCATATCCGCCAACTGGGAGCGGGTACCCAGCGCGTGGTTGAAGAGGTCAAGAAGCTGCTGCCCGGCACAACGGTCGATCGGCTGGACGCCGACGCCACGCGTTCCGGCCAGGACACCGAAGACACCATGGCCCGCCTGACCAGCGGCGACACCCAGGTGCTGGTGGGCACCCAGATGGTGGCCAAGGGACTGGACATACCCAATGTGACTCTGGTGGGAGTGGTGCTGGCGGACATCGGTCTATATCTCCCAGATTTCAGGGCCGGAGAGCGGGCTTTTGGCCTGCTTTGCCAGGTGGCCGGGCGCGCGGGCCGGGGCGAGGCCACCGGGCAGGTGATCGTCCAGACCTACAACCCCGAGCACTACGCCATCCAAGCAGCGGCATCCCAGGACTACCGGGCCCTGTACGAATACGAGATTGACTCCCGAAGAGAGTTGGGCAATCCTCCGTTCAACGAAATGGTGCATCTGGTATTCCAAGATTCGAACGACAGCCAGGCGCTTCGGCTGGCCACCGACACAGGAAGAACGCTGACGCTTCGTGCCGAGGCCCAAGGACTGACTGACATCGAGGTTATCGGTCCGGCGCCGGGGATACCCTCACGGATCAGGGGACGTTACCGCTGGCATCTGAGCCTCCGAGGCCGTAGGCTGCTGCGGTTCATCGAGGGCATGGAATTTCCTCCGGGATGTACTGTCGATATCGACCCGGTCCATGTCCTGTAGCCCTCTTTACACTCGTGAGAGGCGTTGAATATAATAGTCAGCGTCCCCACAGGATGTGATTGGGACGCCGCGATCAGGACCAGCTTGCCAGAGTTTTGCCGGCCCGCTGTAACCGCGATCTTCACACCGCTGAGGTGCTCAAATTGGCGATCTTGGAAATGCGAATCCTGCCTGACCCAATCCTGCGTAGGAAGGCGATTAAAATAGCCAAAATCACTCCGCAACTCAAGAAACTGGTCGAAAATATGGTCGAGACCATGCGCGACCAGAGCGGCGTGGGTTTGGCCGCCAATCAGGTAGGCTCCCTGCAGAAAGTGGCGGTGATAGAGACTCCGGACATGGAAGAACCTATGGTTCTGATCAACCCTGAGATCATGAAAACCGAGGGTGAGCGCCAGGTTATCGAAGGTTGTCTGAGCGTTCCCGGCTGGCGGGGAACGGTCAACCGCTCCGAGAAAGTCAGGGTCAAAGCCATGGGGCTGGACGGAAAGACATACCGGCTCAACGCCGAAGACCTGCTGGCCCAGGCGCTGGAGCATGAGATAGACCACCTGAACGGCATCTTGTATATCGACCATCTGGCCAATCACGAGAGCCTGTGGAAGATTTCTGAACACGCTGAAGAAGATGACGAGTTTGAAGACGAAGATGATGAAGCCGAAGAACCGGCTGATTCAGCAGCCGCTGAGGTCTCCGCTACGAGTAGCGAGGACTAAGTCCTGGCGCTTTCCGTCATCCGTGACCTTAAACTGCGGGCCGGGCCGTTTTTTCGTTCCCGTAGAGACAACTGCAATCCACCGCTTGCTCTTTGCCGTATAGCCCATGATTGAAAAACTCGCCGCCTGCTGCGCTGCTCTGGAGACCGACGCCTACCTGGTAGGCGGGTTCGTGCGCGACTGGCTGCTCTCCACCAAGCCGGGCCGAGACATCGACATAGCAGTGGCCGGAGACCCAGATGTCATCGCCCGGGAGATCGCCGGCAGATTCGGTGGCACGGTTGTCCCGTTGGGCCAAGCTCACGGGATAGTGCGGGTGGCGGTGCCGGGCGGCAACGAAACCGAAGAAGGCCCGTGGAACATCGACGTGGACGGGTTCACCGGGACCATCGACGAAGACCTGGCGCGGCGGGATTTCTCCGTGAACGCGATGGCCGTACCGCTGGCGGACTGGCCGTCTTTGGACTCGTTGATCGATCCATTGGGGGGCCGGGCCGACCTGGCTGCGAAGACTATCCGCGCCCTGGGGCCCACGGTCTTCCAAGACGACCCCGGCCGTTTGATGCGGGCGGTCCGTCTGGCGGGGCAGTTGAGATTCAGGGTTGAGCCAGGCACATCAAAACTGATCGCCGCCGACGCGCGGCTGCTGGCCGAGGTGTCTCCCGAGCGAGTCAGAGAGGAATTCTTGAACATCCTTTCATTGGACGGCGCCAAGGGACAGATAGAGGTGCTTGACCACTTTGGCCTCTTTGAACAAGTGATACCGGAGCTTCAGGCCGCAAAAGGTGTCGATCAGCCAAATATGCACTATTGGGACGTTTGGGGACATACGATGCACACCGTCGAAGCGGCGGAACTCATAACGAAAGGGCACCAGAACTCGCCCATCTATTCCTGCGTGCCTTGGACACCGGATAGCAAGGCCCATTTCGACCAGCACGCCACTGACGGCCACACACGGGGCACATTGCTGAAATTGGCTGCTTTGTTCCACGACATCGCCAAACCCCAGACCAAGTCCCAAGATGAAACGGGACGAACCAGGTTCTTCGGCCACTCGGAACAGGGCGCCGAGATCGCCGTCCAGCGATTAACCCTTCTCCGCGTCAGTTCCAAGGGGATCGAGATGGTGGCCAAGATGGTTGAGCAGCACCTGCGTCCCACTGGCATGAAAGACGGCGACGACTGGCCCACCAACCGCGCGATACACCGGTACTTTCGAGACGTGGGCGATGTCGCCATCGATACGTTGTATCTAAGCCTGGCCGATTATTTAGGGGCAAAAGGACCCGACGTAGTACATGAGGAATGGCGCAATCATGCTAGAATGGTCGGACATATCCTCCACATAGGCACAAGTGAGCCGGTTTCCCCCACGACCACCCGGCTCATCACCGGAAATGACCTGATGACCCACTTCAATCTTCAAGCGGGGCCAGAGATTGGCGCCGTGTTGGAACGCGTCGAAGAGGCCCGGTCCGCGGGGGAGATTGAAACCAAGGAGCAAGCCCTGGAAATGGCAGCCAACGCACTGAGATATCTGGCCGAACAACTTACGCCGGAAAGCCAGACCGGCGGATCGAACTAGCCGATGCGCTCCCGCAGTATACGTATATCCATCACGATTCTCCTGATCCTGGGCATCGCCATCGCCGCCCTAGGATTCAAAGACATCACTATCGATATCCCCGGCTTCCCTCGGATCGAACGGGACGGAACGGGGCCGTTGGGCCTCAAGTTGGGACTGGACCTCCGCGGTGGTGGCCACCTGGTCTACCAGGCTGATACGGGCACAAGATTCGATGTCACCTTCGCTGACGACGTATCGATCAACGATCTGATCACCACGTTGCGGGGACTGCGGTTCGGAGATGACGACTCCGAACTCGAAGGGCTACAGGTTGTTCCCATCGGCCCAAATCGTTATCAGATCCGCACCGAGATTCTAGCGGATGATGACCCCAGAAGCACCGGCCTGAACGATGCTCTGGCTGAAGCCCACGGCGATATCACGCTCTTTCAAACCAGCGTCATACCCGAGCCGACCTTGGAACAGATGCAAGGCGTGTTGAAGAATATCACCGGCCGGGTCAACCGGTTCGGGACGGAAGAGCCGATCATTCAGATATTTGGCGACGACCGGATCATCGTCCAACTTCCGGGCGCCAGCGGCTCAGTCACCACCATAGGGCTGGCCGAGCCAGATCCAGCGGCGCCAGCTCCGGAAGTGGAAGTTGACATATTCACGGACCTTCCAAGGGTATTGGCCGAGGCCGGGTACGAAGATTTCAATATCGAATTCGACGATGCGATGAACTTCACGGTCAGGTCGAATACTGTCAGTTCACAGATCCAGGGCCAGGCGTTCGCGGCAATAGTCACTCAGATCGGCGCGGTGAACCGATTTGAGGTGATCAGCGGCATCGATGACGCCAAAGCCCTCATCGGCCAAACAGCCCGGCTGGAGTTCAAAGAGCGGACCTGCGAGAACCAGTCCTGCACCACCTTCTCTGACGCAGACCTGGGACTCACTGGTGACGACCTGTCCCGGGCCGAGGCCTCCGCGAACCAAATTGGCATTGGGTGGGTGGTGAACATCCAGTTCAATAGCCGCGGTTCCGACATCTTCTCAGAACTGACCCGCCGTATATCCACGACCGAAGCCCAAGCCACAAAACGCATCGCGATAATCATGGACGGCCGGGAGTTGCTCGCCCCAGTTGCTAGGGCATGGATACGGGATGGCCGGACCCAGATCACCGGCAACTTCAATAGAGAAGAAGCCCGCTCCCTTGCTATCCAGATCGAGGCGGGTAGCCTCGATGTGCCTCTCCGGCTGATCCAAGAGAGCGATGTCGACGCCTTGTTGGGGTCGGAGTCATTGAAGAACAGCCTCATCGCAGGCCTGGTCGGCTTGGGCCTGGTCTTTATTTTCATGATCCTCTACTACCGGATGGCCGGCGTGGTGGCGGCCTTCGCCCTAGTGTTCTACGCCATCGTCGTGCTAGCGATATTCAAGATGATTCCCATCACCCTGGAGTTGGCGCACATCGGCGGTTTCATCCTTTCCATCGGTATGGCGGTAGATGCCAATATCCTGATCTTTGAGCGCATGAAAGAAGAGGTTCGAATCGGACGCACCCTAGCCTCATCGATGGAGGTTGGGTTCAGCCGGGCCTGGCCCGCTATCCGGGACAGCAACATATCCACGATGATCACCTGCGTGGTGCTCCTCTGGTTCGGCGACCGTCTGGGAGGCGGCCTGGTGACCGGTGTGGCGATCAGCCTGTTCATCGGCGTGGCCGTCAGCATGTTCACCGCCGTGGTGGTCAGCCGTAATCTGTTGCAGTTGATGGCCTGGATCGGCCTGGGAGGGCGGATCGAGCTATTCACACCAGAGTCATTGAACCGCACTAGCCAACAAGGGATACAAACTCCGGCCCCGAGAGGAGGACGCTAGTGCAAGACATCGTAGGCAAACGGGGTTGGTACTTCCTTTTCTCGGCGCTGATCATCGTGCCCGGCCTAGTGTCGCTAATCATGTCGCCCGGCTGGATCACCCTTGATTCGGGATTGAAAGCCGGCATCGATTTCAGCAGCGGTTCGGTGATGAACGTCTCCTTCAGACAACCGGTGGATGAGGACGACATCCGCGAGCGGCTGGACGAACTCGGCCACTCGGAAGCGCTCATCCAGCGCATCGGCGGCGCCAATTATTTCATCCGGACCGAGGTGTTGGAAGAAGCGGTCGGTGACGGTCTTTCAGAACGAGAGGTCATTGAACGCGACCTAGAGAAGTTCTTGGGGATGGAGCGGGACCGGGTGGAATTTGACACTGTCTCCCCGATCGTGGCCAAAGAAACGGTCAGGACGGCCTTTTACTCCCTGGCCGCAGCCTCGGTATTCATCATGTTTTTCGTCTGGTACGCCTTCCGGCACGTGCCCAAAGCGCACCGGTACGGGGTTAGCGCCCTCCTGGCTCTGGCCCACGACTTGCTGATAATTCTTGGCGTATTCTCGATTCTGGGAAGGGTTATCAACCTTGAAGTGAACTCAATGTTCATAGTGGGGTTGTTGATCGTGGCCGGTTACAGTGTGAACGACACTATAGTCGTATTTGACCGTATCCGTGAGAACGTTTCCCGCCATCCCGACCGGGACCTGGCCAGCACGGTCAATCTCAGCATCATGGAAAGTATGGGACGGTCGCTGAACACCAGCATCACAACCCTGGTGGTGTTGCTGGCCATGATATTTATCGGCGGCACCAGCATCCGGGAATTGCTTTTGGTATTGGCTATCGGCGCTGTAGCAGGTACCTACAGCTCAATCTTCATCGCCAGCCAGTATCTGGTGATGTGGGACCGGGGCGAGATCGGCCGTTTCTTCAGGCGGGGACGGACGGCTACGGTTTCGTCGCTGATGCACCTGATCGGCCGCTAGCAAGACGAACGGGTACTTAACCGTTGGGGAGCAGGACTATTCGCCCAGTGGGCCTCCGTTCCGACACCAGGCGGTAGGCATCCGTCGCTTGCTCAAGGGGCATCTCCAAATCCACCACGGTCCGCAGTCTGCCTTCAAGCGCCATCAGAACCGCCTGCTCCACCGTGGCCCTGGACACGCCCGATGCTCCTATGAGTCTGGCGTCACGGAAGATGATCTCGGCGGGGTTCAGGCTGATATGCTGCCCGAGGACCTCTCCCAGCAACACCAGTCTGCCGTATTGCGCCAGGCTCCTGAGGGTCGAGGGAAACAGAGCTGAGCCCACGGTATCGATCACTACATCCGCGCCTTCGTCGCCAGTCATGGCCATGACCAACTCGGCGAAGTCCAGGCCGTTAATCTCCAAGACTTCTGCGGCGCCTAGTTCCCGGAGTGCGTTCTCCTTCTCCGGAGATGATGAGACAGCCAGCACCCGTGCTCCCAACGCGGCCGCTGCTTGCACTGCATGAACGCCCAGACCGCCTCCAGCCCCCGTCACCACCACCGTTTCTCCCGGAGCGACTTGGGCCGTCTCCCGCACGGCTTGGAGAGCAACCCCCATGGGGCAGGCCAGTAGCGCCGCGCCGACGGGGTCCAATCCTTCAGGAAGTTTGACCAAGCTGTACTCGGAAAGGGCCACATATTCGGCGAACCCGCCGTCGCGGCCGTGGCCGATCCCCTGACCCTCGCGGCAGCGGTGTTCGCGCCCATTGTCGCAACGATCGCATCTGCCACAGGCCTCGGTGAGGATGCTGACTACCCGGTCCCCAGTCTTCAGCCCTGTGACGTCGCTGCCGGCCGTTTCCACCACCCCGGAGATCTCGTGGCCCAGGATAACGTCCGGCGCAACGCCCCGACGCAGCAGGCCGGCCATCACCGACCGGTCGTGGTGGCAGAAGCCGCAGGCAGTTACGTGGACGAGGACCTGGCGAGGACCCGCCTCGGGTATGAGCACGTCGCGTATCTCCAAAACCGGAGGGTCGCCCGCTTGTTTCACATAAAGCGCTCTCATACCCGCGAATTATATTCCTGGGAACGTATACCGCCAATGTGGGGCTAACGTATAATTGGTTGCGCTGTTCCCTCTCGGCCAGGCCCATTTTCGTGGCTGACAGGGACCGAGATTCTGAGTTTTTCCTGGGGTAGGAAATGAAGATTGGGGCCCATGTTTCCACGGCCGGTGGCATCAGCAACGCGGTGGGCAGAGCGAAGGAGATTGGCTGTGAAGCCATTCAGATCTTCGGTTCTTCACCCCAAACGTGGGCTTTTAAACCCGCGCCCGGCGAGCAGATCGAATCATTCAAGCAAGGCCTTGCCGAAGCGGGTATCGGCCCGGTGTTCTTGCACGCTATATATCTGATCAACCTGGTGACTCCCAACGAGGATAGTCTAAAGAAGGGAATCGACTTGCTGATCAAATACATGAACCTGGCGGCCGACATCGGCGCGGCGGGTGTCATTTTTCATCCAGGCAGCCATGGTGGCCGAGGGTATGAAGCGGTGCTGCCACAGACTGTCGATGCCATCAAAACAGTCCTGGACGCCTCGCCCGACGGGCCATGCCTGGCGGTGGAGAACATGGCCGGCATGGGCCAGCACATCGGGGCCAAGTTCGATGAGCTGGGCGGCATACTGAAAGCGGTGGACAGCCCACGGTTGAAGATCTGCCTGGACACCCAGCACGCTTTCGCCGCCGGATACGACCTGACCAATCCCCAAGGTATCAAAGCGATGTTGGACGAATTAGATGCAGGCCCGGGCAGCGCCAACGTGGCGGCGGTCCACGCCAACGACTCCAAACGTGTCTGCGGCTCAGGGGTAGACCGGCACGACAACATCGGCGACGGGTTCATCGGCGAAGAAGGTTTCGCCGCTATCATGGGCGACCCTGCTTTTGCCGAAGTGCCGTTCTTCCTGGAAGTGCCGGGCTTTGAGGGTAAAGGGCCGGACCAGCGCAACATAGACATTCTCAAAAAGATCAGAGAACAGGTAGGCCTGTCCAGTTGATCAATATGACCAACCGGGAGTTCGTGAGACTGGTCCGCCAGGCGTACCGGGAGATGCCTCCCCACGTGATCCAGGCGCTGGACAACATCGACGTGGTAGTCGAAGAATGGCCGGGACCCGAAGACGTGATAAGCGGGGAGGGCACTCTTTTTGGTCTTTACCTAGGCGTTCCCATGACCGAACGCGAGGGCGGAGACCCCATGTTGCCCGACCGGATAGCGATCTACCGCCAGCCAATCTTGCGCAGTTGTTCCACCAAAACCGAGGCCGAACACGAGATCAAGGTGACCCTGTGGCATGAGATAGGCCATTATCTGGGCATGAGCGAGGATGACTTGCACCGGCTGGGGTACGGCTGATGGCCACGGTGCTTAGCCGCGCCGGTTGGTCTATGGGCACTGGAATGGGCATCGGCCTGATTCCCATCGCCCCGGCTACTTGGGCCAGTCTCGCGGCGGTGCTGCTTTACGGCTTCTCGTCACTCGATGAAGACTCCACCGGGTTCTTCCTGCTCTGCGGACTGGGGTTCTTGTCGGGAATCTGGGCCTGCCAAACGCTTATAACCGAGTCCGATCACGACCCCAAGCGAGCGGTCTGGGACGAGTTTGCCGGCATGTGGATCACCTGTCTGTTCCTGCCCAAGACCCTGCCTTGGCTGGCCGCGGCCTTCGTGGTCTTCCGGGTGCTGGATATCGTTAAGCCCTGGCCGATACGCAAGTTCGAAGCGTTGCCCGGCGGGCTGGGCATCATGGCGGACGACCTAGCGGCCGGTGTTGTCGGGGCCGTTGGGCTGAACGTGGTCTACCGGGTGTTTTTCTAAAGGGCGGACCGAGCCTGGTTCCATTGCCCGTCAGATACCGCTATGTTATACTTCCACCAGCATCAATCTGCCTGATTTCAGCTTCGGCCCAGGCGTCGAACAATGGATTTTTCCGGCAGAGATTTTGCGTGTCCCGCCGTCCCCATGCGGCGGACTCTCGGACGTAGCCGGTCAGATCGGCCGGCAAAAAGGATTGGCATTTAGAATGGTAGAGTCCCAAGGCCTCTCGGAAGAACCGAAAGCGGAAGAACCTACGGCGGAAGTACTCCAGGCGCCCCCAGCCCCGGCCGCAGCCGTTGCTACGGAACCCGTTCCTGCGGCGCCCCCAGCCCCGGCCGCAGCCGTTGCTACGGAACCCGTTCCTGCGGCGCCTCCAGCCCCGCCCCCGCCCCCAGTTCGGGAACACCTGACCATGAAGGCCCTTCTTGAGGCGGGAGTCCACTTCGGGCATCAGACCCGGCGGTGGAACCCCAAGATGAAGAGATTCATCTTCACTCAGAGAAACGGCATCCATATCATCGACCTGCAACAGACCTTGGGCATGATTAACAACGTCTACCAAGAGATGGTGGACCTGGTGGCCCAAGGCGGAAAGGTCCTGTTTGTTGGGACCAAGCGCCAAGCCCAAGAAGTGATTCAAAGCGAAGCTGAACGTTGCGGAATGTTGTACGTCAACCAGCGCTGGCTGGGCGGCACCATGACCAACTTCCAGACGATCCGGACCCGCATCAGCTACATGTTGGAGCTCCAACAGAAGCGGGACCAAGGCTATTTCAGAGTCCTGCCCAAGAAAGAGGGAGTCAAGCTCCGCGACACACTGAACCGCTTGGAGAAGTATTTCACCGGCGTTCGAGACATGACTGAAGTGCCCAAAGCCATCTTCGTCATCGACATCGGCCGTGAAGATATCTGCATCGCCGAAGCCCGCCGCATGGGCGTTGATATCTTCGCCATCGTAGATTCGGATTGTGATCCCAACCTTGTGGATCACATAATCCCCGGCAACGACGACGCCGTTCGTTCCATCCGGTTGATCACAAACCGAATGGCCACCGCCGTGTTGGAAGGCCTCGCGCAACGCGAAGCCATGTTGCAGGCCCAGATCGAAGAGATGGCGGAAGTGGATGAGTCCCAGTTCCTGACCGCATATGTGTCGCCCGACGAAGAAGAAGAGGGTCTTCCTGAGATGGAAGGTCTGGACACCGCCACTGTCGCCGAGGTGGCGCCCGTGACGGCCGCGGCCATTACCCCGGTGGCGGAGCCGGAAGTTGAGGAGCCGGATGCTGTAGCAGCCGCGCCTGTGGCCGAAGCACCTGCCTCAGAACCGGTTGCGGAAGTGGTGGAGCCTGAAGCTTCTGTCGAACCTGAGCCTGAACCGGCCCCCGAACCTGAGGCTGAAGCGGCAACAGAGGAAAGTAGCGAGGAACAGTCGGGAGAGTAAGCTTCCGGAGTTCTCAATCCACGGCCAACCCTTGGCCGGCTATTAGGAGCAAGCAATTGGCGGTCGATGTTCAATTAGTCCGGACCCTGCGCGACCAAACGGGCGCCGGAATCATGGATTGCAAAGAAGCCCTGGAAAAATCTGACGGCGACTTGGAAAAAGCCGTTGTGGCGCTTCGTGAGAAGGGAGTGGCCAGCGCGGGCAAACGCGTGGGCCGCGAAACGCATGAAGGCGTCATCGAGACCTACTTACACACCGGTGGGCGAGTCGGTGCCATGGTTGAACTTGGTTGCGAGACCGACTTTGTCGCCCGGACAGAAGAATTCCTCAAACTGGCCCACGACATCGCCATGCAGGTCGCGGCGATGGGCCCGGTCTACGTCAGCGCAGACGATATCGAAGACGGGGACGACCGTCCTCCGGCCCAGATCGCGCTGCTGCTGCAACCGTTCATCAAGAACAGTTCCTCGTCCGTTGGTGATATGGTCAAGGAGTTGGCAGGTAAGGTTGGAGAGAATATCCGAGTGGTCCGATTCAGCCGACTAGCTGTCGGCGAATAGTTAATCGAAAGGGTATGGCTGAACCGAGATACCGACGCGTCATGCTGAAGATCAGCGGTGAGTCTCTAAAGGGAGAGACTCAGTTTGGTATTGACCCCGTAGCAGTAAATTACCTCTCAGAGCAGATCGGCGAAGCAGCCGCGTTAGGCGTGGAGATTGCCGTTGTCATGGGAGGAGGCAACATCTGGAGAGGGGAAGCGGCCGAATCCAGGGGGATGGACCGGGCGACCGCCGACTACGCAGGTATGCTGGCCACCATCATCAACGCTCTGGCTCTTCAAGACGGTCTGGAACACCTAGGCGTGGATGTTCGTACTCAGAGCGCCCTACAGATGCAGGCCGTGGCCGAACCCTACATCCGCCGCCGGGCCATCCGCCATCTGGAAAAAGGCCGGGTCGTGCTCTTTGCCGCAGGCACCGGCAACCCCTACATGACGACTGACACTGCGTCCGCGTTACGAGCCCTGGAGATCAACGCCGATGTGCTCCTCATGGCTAAGAACAACGTCGATGGCGTGTACGACTCCGATCCCAACGAGAATTCAGACGCCGTCAGGTTCGGCAATCTGGATTACATGGACGCCTTGAACATGCGGCTGGACGTGATGGACTCGACGGCGCTTTCACTTTGCATGGACAATCAACTGCCCATAGTGGTATTCAATATTTTTGAACCGGGTACAATAGGCAATATCCTCACTGGACAGACCGTGGGTACACTAATTACAGCGAGGGATTGATTATGACTTCAAAAGACTTGACCCCCGAAGTTGTGCTGTCTGAGGTCTCCGTCAAGATGGACCGTGCCGTGGACGCTTTCAAGCGTGACCTGACCCAACTCCGTACCGGCCGGGCAACCCCCGCGCTGGTGGAGAATATCGAAGTCGACTACTACGGGTCAATGACTCCCCTGAAGCAGATCGCATCCATCTCCACCCCTGATGCCCGGGCCATCATGATTCAGCCCTGGGACACCAAAGCGCTCCGGGAGATCGAAAAGAGCCTGATGACCTCGGAAATGGGGTTCAATCCGTCCAATGATGGGTCCACCATCACGGTGCCCATTCCCCAGTTAACCGCGGAACGCCGTCAGGAGATGGTCAAACTCCTCAAGGGAAAGATGGAAGACGGCAAGGTGTCTGTCAGAAATGTACGCCGCGACGGTTTGGAATCGTTGCGGAAGCTGGAGAAAGCAAAGTCGATCTCCCAGGACGACGGCCGCCGCGCCCAAGACCAACTGCAGAAAACTACCGATGGTCATACCAAGCAGATAGACGAGACCGGTTCCGCCAAAGAGGCGGAGATCCTGCAGGTCTAACACTGTGCAGGTTGAGTCGACCACTCCTCAGCCGCCGGCCGGAGACGGCGCCAACATACCGGTCCATGTAGCTTTTATAATGGACGGCAACGGTCGGTGGGCGCAGAAGCAAGGCCTCCCGCGCATCGCCGGTCATGAGTTCGGCGTGCATTGTATCCAAGGTATTTTAGAAACCTTGGGGCCGTTGGGCGTGAAGTTTGTCACCCTCTATGCCTTCTCAACCGAGAACTGGAACCGTCCTCAAGACGAGGTTGACGGCATCATGGACGTATTCTCAGAAGCCATCGCCAGCCAGACTAAATTGCTCCACGAGAAAAACGTGCGGATCATTCACGTGGGCAAAACCGAGAACCTGAGCCGGGCCCTCCTAGACGGGATGGCCGAATCCCAACGGCTCACCAGCAAGAACACCGGTATCACCCTGAACGTGGCCATCGACTACGGGGGCCGCGCCGAGATATTGGAAGCGGTGCGGCGGATCGTCAAAGACGGGGTCGATCCGGAATCGATCGATGAAGACCTGTTTAGCCGCTATCTGTTTACTGCCCAAAGCCCAGACCCTGACCTGATCATTCGGACCGGCGGGGAACAGCGCATCAGCAACTTCCTCTTGTGGCAGTCGGCCTACAGCGAGATGCACCACACGCCCACCCTGTGGCCTGACTTGGACGCTGCTGAGCTCACGGAGATATTGGAGAACTTCGGCAATCGCCGCCGCCGCTACGGCGCCCTCAACCCCGAAGACCAATCCCCAGATTCCTCAACCCCTCTCCAGACTCCTCAAGAGTAGGAACAGGAAAGAGTTCTTGCTCCAACGGTCGCTTACGGCGTTGGTTGCGGTCCCCATCTTGGTGGGCGCCATCTGGCTGGGAGCCCCGTGGCTGACCGTGTTAGTCGTCGCGGCCGGTTTGGCCGCGATCTGGGAACTCTACCGGATGACACCTCCAGGCGTTGGACCTTTGCCCATCGCGCTGGGCGCCGCCTGGGTGCTGGCGATGCTTTCCGGGGCCCAAGCCGCCTCCGGACGCGATAATTTTCTAATCATATCCGGTGGCGTTTTGGCCACCGGTTCGTTCGCAGCGATGCTCTGGTTCATCGCGTTCTACCGAGGCGACGAATCTGCAGGGAAAAATAATTTTCCCATCGGCTTTGCGTATCTGATTCTAGGTCCCATCTACGTGGGATTTCTCTTGGCTCACGCACTGATGCTCCGAGAGATCACCGGCTCCGGGGCTGAGGTCGAAGGGACGGCAGACCTGGGGCGTAGTTGGCTCCTATTCGCCTTGCTGGTTACCTTTGCCATGGACACCGGGGCCTACCTGGTGGGGCGCACGGTAGGAAGGCGGCCCATGGCCCCAAGCATCAGCCCCAACAAGACCTGGGAAGGGAGCCTGGGTGGCTTCGTCTCAGCCGTGGCCGCCGCACTGGTGCTTGGCCTGGTGCTCGACCTGGGGATCCCGGCATGGCAGCAGGCGGTGATCGGGGGCGTAGTGGGCGTGGTTGGCCAGTGGGGAGACCTCATAGAGTCCAAGCTGAAGCGAATCGCCGACATGAAGGACGCTGGTAGTATAATTCCGGGGCACGGTGGGCTATTGGACCGTTTGGATAGCATTTTGTTGACTCTGCCTGCCGTCTATTATCTGGTCGTTAACGTGTTTGTCCCTTAACGGCAAACCAACAGTCTCCATAAGTGAGCTGACAGAACATGAAAAGGATTGTCGTACTCGGCTCCACCGGGTCCATCGGGTGCCAAACCCTGGATATCGTCCGTGCGTTTCCTGACGAATTTGAGGTCGTCGGTTTGGCTGCGGGCAACAACATAGAGCTGCTGAAAGAGCAGGTAAAAGAGTTCAGCCCCAAGCACGTCTGCTGCATCAAACCCCCAGAGAAAGCCTTTTTGGGCATGGAATTCACCTCCATGGAAGATATGGTGTGCCTGGATAACGTGGACCTGGTGATGGTGGCGTTGATGGGGAGCGTGGGCCTGGTGCCGACGTTGAACGCACTCAAGGCCGGCAAGTCGGTAGCCCTCTCCAACAAGGAGCCTATCGTCATGGCCGGCGGTCTGATCAAGGAGTACGAGTCGCGCTACGGTGGCGTGGTCCTTCCGGTGGATAGCGAGCCCAGCGCCATCTGGCAGTGCCTGCGGGGTGAGGATAACGAGATATTCAGGCTGATGATTACCGCATCGGGCGGACCCTTCCGCACCACGCCCCTGGAGGAGATGGAAGACGTCACGCCGGAACGGGCGCTCCAGCATCCAACCTGGAAGATGGGCAAGAAGATAACGATTGACTCTGCTACGCTGATGAATAAGGCGTTTGAAGTGATCGAAATGCATTGGCTATTCAGCGTGCCCTGGGAAAGGATCGAAGTGGTTGTCCACCCACAGAGCACCATCCATTCCATGGTTGAATTCGGAGACGGCTCGGTGAAGGCCCAGATGGGGCCGCCGGACATGCGTTTGCCCATCCAGTACGCCCTGTTTTACCCGAAACGCCTGCCCAACGCCATGATCCCGAGGCTGGACACATCGATATCTCAAACCCTGACCTTCGACCCGATGGAACCTGGCCGGTTCCCATGTTTCGAACTCGCCGTCTCGGCGGGGAAGAAGGGAGGGACCTACCCGGCGGCGCTAAGTGCAGCCGACGAGGTGGCGGTACAGGCGTTTTTGGATTCCAAGATCGGCTTCACTGAAATACACAAGGTGATTGACCAGGTGCTGACTGAGCACGATTCCCAGCCCGGGGATAACGTGGAGGACTTCCTGGAAGCGGACCGTTGGGCCACGGAACGGGCGATCGAATTAACCAGCCGTTAGGAATCCTTCAGAAGCTTTTGGCCGTATTAACTACAGCATTGTCCATTATTTAAGAACGATGAAGAAGCGAATCAACTAAGCATGGAATCTGTTCTCATAGCTGTTGGCTCCTTGGTGCCACTGCTCCTGATATTGGTGGTCATCCACGAGTTTGGCCATTACGCCACCGCCCGCGCCATGGGCGTAAAAGTGCTGGAATTCGGCGTTGGCTTCCCGCCGCGCGCCTTCGGTGTCTACACCGGAAACACCGCCGTTCTGGTGGACGGCGCCACCCGGTATGTCGGTCTGTCCGGTCCTGAAGACTTGGGCCGGGGTATTAAGATCAAGGTTAGCTCCGCCGAGAACGACCAGGGTAACCTGGTGGCCCGAGTCATCGAGCTGAGCAACAAGGTGGCCAAGCGTGAAGAGGGGGATGAGCCGGACGAAGATCATCCTGGCGAAGAGGACCTCCTGAAGCACGAGGGCAAGATTCGCTCTGTCGGCGACGGGTCACTAGTCTTGGCCGATATGCTGTATTCCGTCAACTGGGCGCCCATCGGCGGGTTCGTGAGGCTGGCCGGGGAAGCCAACCCCAACGTGCCCCGCAGCCTGGCAGGCAAGGGGACCGGCACACGGTTCTTGGTCCTGATCGCCGGGCCGCTGATGAACGCCATCCTGCCGCTGCTGACCTTCACCGTGCTGCTGATGATTCCCCAGGACGTTGCTGTTGGGCGGCTGGTCATTCAGGAGGTAGGGGAGAACACGGCGGCATCCGAGGCGCAGGTGCAGGCTGAAGATGTCGTCCTTCAGGCCAACGGCAAGGACATCGAGAACCGGTTGGAATTCACCCGTGAGATCAATCTGAACGGTGGTTCCCAGATGTCGATGCTGGTCGAACGCGACGGCCAAGAACTGCTGCTGCACCTCCGGCCCCGGTTCGATACCGAGTCGGCCAGGTGGCTTGTGGGCGTATTTCCGCGCCTGGACGACGTTACTATAGTCAAACGGTCCCAACCCATTTGGGAGGCGATCCCCAACAGCTTCGTCAACACTTGGGAGATGTTGGTGCTGGTCAAACAGGCCCTGGGTGGGGCTTTCGGGGAGGGTTCTTCTCCGGAGTTCTCCGGTCCCATCGGCATAGCTCAGGTCACGGGAGAGATCACTCGAGAAAATGGTTGGATCGGTTGGTTGGGAGTGGGCATCCTGCTCAGCATCAACCTGGCCATCTTGAACGTCCTGCCGATCCCAATGCTGGACGGCGGACGGATATTCTTCGTGGTGCTGGAATGGGCGCGCCGGGGGAAGAAGATACCCGCCCACCGGGAAGGCATGGTCCACTTGATCGGTTTTGCATTGTTGATGGGCGGCATCGTATTGGTGAGCATAAACGACATTGGCCGCCTGATCGACGGCCGCAACTTCCTGGGTTAGCTTCCGAGTTAATCTTTCTGGTCCTGCGCCTATCGGGCGTCCCGCACTCTGGCACCTTTTACCGCAGTCGTGTACTATTAGCCTGCCTTAGCATTGGCTTGCGAGGTATGCCTGTTTAGGCATGATATTACAGAAATATTGCCTCTTTGATCTGATCGTTGAGGAAAGAGCGAAATGAATAAGCGTCGAGTAACTAAGCCGGTGTATGTGGGCGGCGTTAAGATAGGCGGCGGAGCGGACGTCACGGTCCAATCCATGACCAAGACCGATACCCGGGACGTCAAGGCCACGGTCAAGCAGATCCACGAATTGGAAGAGGCAGGCTGTGAAGTGATCCGCAGTGCTGTGCCCGACGCCGAAGCGGCAAAGGCCATGGCCGAGATCAAGAAGCAGATTCACATACCCCTCATCGCGGACATCCACTTCCACTACAAACTAGCGCTTACCTGTCTCGAAGGCGGCATCGACTGTCTTCGCCTGAACCCCGGCAACCTACGCAACGAAGACCAAGTGCGCGAGGTGGTCCGCGCCGCCAAAGCCCGCAACGTGCCCATTCGCATCGGCGTGAACTTTGGCAGCCTGCCCCCGGTGGGCGGCATCGGCCGCACCAGGGGTTTCTCCCGGCATATGGACCTGGTTAACAGGCTGCCCAAGGCCGGTCAGGCCCAGGAAGGCGACTACAGTGTGGTCGACCACATGGTGGCGACCGCGCTTTGGGAGATCAGCCTGCTGGAAGAACAGGACTTCGACCAGATCAAGATATCGATGAAGGCGTTCGACGTTCCCACGACCGTGGAAGCCTACACGCGTTTGGCCGGCATGATGCCCTATCCCTTGCATCTGGGCATCACTGAGGCCGGAACTCCGATGGCCGGTTCCATACGCACATCGGTGGGGCTGGGCGTATTGCTTTATAACGGCATCGGCGACACTATCCGGGTCTCGCTGAGCGGCGACTCCACCGAAGAGGTTGCGGCCGGCTTCGAGATATTGAAGTCCCTCAACATGCGCAAGAAGGGCGCGATCTTGGTGGCTTGCCCCAGTTGCGGCCGGGCCGACGTGGACGTCATAAAGCTGGCCAATGACGTAGACGCCCTGCTCAAGAAGGGCAACAAAGAGATCACCGTCGCAGTCATGGGGTGCGAGGTCAACGGCCCCGGCGAGGCCAAGGACGCCGATGTCGGCATAGCCGCGGGCGCGGGCCGCGCGGTGATATTCCGCAAAGGCCAGAAAGTACGGGTAGTGCCGGAAGCCGAGATGCTGACCGCCCTGATGGAAGAAGTAGAGAACACGCCGGTGCCCGCCGACTAACCCGGTAGGCGCCAATACATCATCGGCCCTGCGGCCGTATTTCGGAGGCGGTCCGCCTCCATATGTCCCAACACAGCCGCTATAATGGATTGTCCCGGTAACCCGGGACAATCCATTTTTATCAATTCCCAAGGGGGCCCTGCCCAGATATGAGATTCTCCCGGATGGTCTCGAAGACATTACGGTCCGACCCTCCCGACGCCGAAACGGCCAGCCATCGGCTGCTGCTCCGGGCCGGGATGATCCACCAGGTTGCCTCTGGGGTCTATTCCTATCTTCCGTTGGCCTTGCGGTCACTGCGTAAGATCGAAAACATCATCCGGGAAGAGATGGACGCCGCCGGCGGGCAGGAGCTGATGATGCCGGCGCTGCAACCCCAGGAACTCTGGGAGCAGACGGGGCGGCGCGAGGCGTTCGGCGACAGTCTGTTCTCCCTGGAGGACCGGCGCGGGCGGCCCATGGTGCTTGCGCCGACCCACGAAGAGGTAATCACAAACTTGGTCAAGGCCAACGTCCAGAGCTACCGCGACCTGCCTTTGATCCTGTACCAGATCCAGACCAAGTTCCGTGACGAACCACGCCCCAGGGCCGGGCTGGTCAGAGTACGGGAATTCGACATGAAGGATGCCTACAGCTTCAATGCCGACGAAGCCAGCCTGGACGAAAGTTATCAGGCCATGGCCCAGGCCTACCGCAACATCTTTCGGCGCTGCGGCCTGCCTGTGTTGATGGCTGAAGCCGACAGCGGGGCCATCGGCGGCAAAGACTCCCACGAGTTCCTGCTGGCCACCGAGACCGGCGAAGACACGGTGATCACTTGCGCTTCCTGTAACTACACCGCCAACGCTGAAAAGGCCGAGTCTAGATATCCGGAGGTCGAGGCCGAACCGGAACAGGCGCTGGAAGAGGTGAGCACGCCCGGCATCAAAACCATCGCCGGATTGGCCGAGTTTCTGGATGTTCCTGAATCGAGAACATTGAAAGCCGTTTTCTACATGTCCGACGGAGAGCCTGTGTTCGTCACCATTCGGGGCGACTTGGACGTGAACGAAGTTAAGTTGAGGAACGCCCTCAAGTCCCACGACCTGCGGCTGGCGGAAGACGATGAAGTCAAAGCGGCGGGACTGGTTGCGGGGTCCGCATCGGCCATCGGACTGACAAACATAAAACGAGTCGCCGATGTGTCCATCACCAGCGGCAGCAATTTCGTGGTGGGCGCCAATAAACCGGATACCCACTTCAAAGGGGCCAACTACCCCCGGGACTTCCAGGCCGACCTGATCACGGACATCGCCTTGGCCCAGCCGGGACAACTCTGCCCCCGCTGCGGGCACATGCTGGAATCCACTAAAGGCATCGAAGTAGGCCATATATTCAAGCTGGGCACATTCTTCAGCGAGGCGCTGGGCGCGGACTTCCTGGACGCCGAAGGGCAGCAGCACCCCATCATCATGGGTTGCTACGGCATCGGCGTGGGACGGCTGCTGGCGGCGGCGGTGGAGCAGAACAACGACGATAACGGAATCGTCTTCCCGGCCCCGATTGCCCCTTATCAGGCGCACCTGGTCGGCCTGAACATCGCGACTGAGGAAGTCGCCGAGGCCGCTGACAAGCTGTACCAAGAGCTCCAAGACGCGGGGATAGAGGTGCTGTACGACGACCGGGAGGATGCGGCGGCGGGAGTTAAGTTCAACGACGCCGACTTGCTCGGCCTGCCGGTGCGCTTGGTGGTCAGCCCGCGGAACCTGAAGGCGGGCGTGGTGGAGATCAAGGGGCGAACGGAGTCCGAAGCCGGTAGCGTGCCGCTGGACGGGGTTGCGGAAGCCGTGCGAGAGCGGCTGGCAGCGGCTTCGGGGTAGTAACTTTCATCACCCCGAACCCGGTTATGAAGGACCGGGGCCAGCCTCCATGCAAGATGAAAGGTATTTCAGGTTCTCCAAGAGGGCCGGCGCGATCTTCCCCTTGTGAGAACTGGAAAGCAGCAATAACAGGCGTAGCTGGGCGCCCAGGTCTGCGGCCAAGGCTTGTTTGGCTTCCGCGACGGTATCCCCTTCCACTGGTACCCGTACTCCCGAAAGAGGCATTCTAGTCCGTGACTCAGCAGCCCAGTACTTGTCCAGGCTGTCTAAGATCACGATGGGAATCTCTTCCTTCAGCACGTAATTCGCGTCGGCGGGACTGTCGTCCGGGCCGATCTTGTCGATCAGCACCCGTGTGGACTCAGAGTGGCTGATGTGGAATACCGCGGCGTTGGGCTGGCTGGTGGATATGTATTTCCAAGTCCAGTTGTCCGGTGCGGCGTAGTCCTGGCCGGGTTCAATCTTGATCGGCGTGGTGATGTCCTCGGCTAGACTGCGGTCTTCATCCTGTTGCATGCCCATGTTCTCCCTCGGCTGATCCGTTAGGTGGGTCTAGTTCCCAGGCCGTATAGACCTGGTCCGGCAAGGTGATTGGCCCGACGGCGTCCTCGTATTCCTTGACGTGTTTGGTTGTGAGCAGCGCGATGGCTTTCAGCATCTGGGGGCTGACCTTGATGCGGGCCCTGAGTATAGGCTCCCGCTCCTCCATCTGCTCACCGAAGAACAACACCGCCGAATATAAGCTGCTGAAGATGTGCATGGAGTCGCTGTAGAAAGTGATCGGGTCCAGTGAGCCCCCATCGGGAGCGCTGCTATCGCCGGTCCCTTCGCTCTGGCTCACGCCTGTATTAACGTAGGAATCTTCATTGGGCACCTTATCGTCGGGTGGAACGTAGGGGCGTTGAATTATGGGCATGGGGCCTCCACGGATGCGGCGCTGGTCCGCTGGATTTCACGGCTTAATTTAACGCTTGGGAGCGTCGGTCCGGAACGGGCCTTATTATACACGCCTGGCATCGCCAGAAATCCCGGTAGACGAATCTAGCGCATCAATTCCCGGTACAGTGCATCCTAGATATTGAACGTTTCGAAGTTTAGAACAGCCGGGGGAACCAGTAATAGCAATGTCAGAGATAGGTGATTTCAGAAAGTCCAAGGACCAATATTTCGGAGGGGACCCAGATTCGCCATTGACCCCAGATCAACGGAAAGGATTCAAAGGTCTGAAGTACTTCGTAGAAAATGCGGACCTTCAGTTCGTCCTCTCGGTTGAAGAATTCCCCGACGAATCCAAAGACCTGATTCAGATAGCGACCAGTTCAGGGGACACAGCGCCCCACATCCGCTGGGGCCAACTTAAGTTCGTTGTTGACGGCATGCCCGTCGCTCTGACGGTGTACCGCGGCGAAGGCGGAGGGGATTATTTTCTGCCGTTCATGGATGCCACGACCGGGGATGATTCGTATTCAGATGGGCGCTATCTGGACCTGCCGCTATCCAGCGACGGACGTCTGGTTGTGGATTTCAATTATGCCTACAACCCCTACTGCGCCTACAACCCAAACTGGAGTTGCCCCATACCTCCGTCCGAGAACAGGCTTACGGTAGCTATCAATGCAGGGGAGATGAAGTTTCCTGGGGCCGGGGGGCATTAGGTTTGTTCAGGGGGATTGTTCGACTACGAATTTGGTCTCCTAGGAACGGGGTGCCCCATCCTAACCTTCCCCCGTGCGCGGGAAAAGGGATTTTGGGAGAGGGGATTTTGAATCAGACTCGGGCTAGTCTGGTGCGGTGGTAGTGGCCCAGGGCGATGGCCTCCCATTCGTGGGTGGAGCGGCCCTGCCCGATCAACCCCAAAAGCAGCATGATGGCGTACCCCAGTTGGTCGCGGGAGGCGTTTGGGTGCCCTGCGATTGCTGTTTTGACTTCTTGGGCCGTGTAGGAGAATTGAGGGAGGGCACGTTCCGAGGACCAGGTGGCCAACGATGCTATCAACAGGTCCAACGCCGGCACCGGCCAGCCAGTTGATGCCGCTGGGTTGGTGGGGGTCCCATCGCCCCGCCAACTCGTCCAGCGACTCTATCAGATGCGAGACCCGGACCGCGGGGTCCAGCTTGCGCCGTGTTGAGAGACCGGTGACTCCGCTTTCGATCACCTCGCCGTCCTTGAGAACACGGCCCAGCCGGTCTCCCTGACGCCCGCATCCAGCGCCAACAGGACCGTACTGTCTGGCGCCAATGTCATAAGGACTCCACGGCTGCGCCTATAGCGGAAAGTGCGCGGTTAGCCGCAGTCTCGGACGTTGTGAATGAGGGAACTATTCCCGCGGCCAACGATCTCTCGTTCGGTTCCGGGGAGGCGGTTGGGCCCTGTGGCGGCGGACTGTCATTCGTGTGAGAAGGGAGTTGGTACAACCCGGTATAGTAGTAGGTGCCGCATTGCAGGCACAACCAGTCTCCATGGTCGGCGGCCAGGTCGCCCTGGCATTTGATGCAGGTCTTAAGACGGAACCAATTCACGTTCTATCCCGTTCAGGTCTGTCCTGGCAGATTTGTGATCGATGGCTACGGCGTTGGGTATGTAGCTTGGCGGCATGGGTTAAGACCGCGTTTATTGCCTAACCGTGTTGATTGAGTTCGGTAAGCAACACGATTAGATTATCAGAATATATGTTCTAACGCAATCTTTGTTTGTCATAACCTGCCCAGCTTCACCTCGTAATCGTATTTGTGAGCCGCCGTTTTGATGAATTAAGTTGGCCGTTGAGCCTGGCAGTCTTGACCCGTGAATTGGTGGTTTCTATAATTGTATGTTGCGTGCGTGATTCGATCGTATTCGCCCACGGACCCGGATTCTATTTACCCAGAGCCCCGGAGGAACACCCCGATTGACTGAGCCCTCAGCCCAGCCCCCCACGGCGCAGAGCATCGAAGAGATTGTCAGTTCCGCCACGGCGGAGTTGGATCCTCTGGAAAACCTGGAAGCCGTGGACCTGTGGCGTGTGTCCTACCTTGGCCGCCGCGGTGAACTGACTACCGTCCTGCGCAGTCTATCGTCCTTGGATGTTGACCAGCGCCGAACCGTCGGCGCATTGGCGAACGAGGCGAAGAATACCCTCGAAGAACGCTTGGAAGATAAGGTCCGGCAGATCAACGAAGCGGCACTGGTCCGGTCCGCCAGCCAGGGCCGTCTGGACGTGACCCTCCCCGGCCGCCCCGCCTTGGAAGGCCGCTTGCATCCGACCACCCAGATCGTCCGGGAGATCTGCAGCGCCTTTACCGCCATGGGTTTCGGTGTTGTTGAGGGGCCCGAAGTTGAGTGGGACCACTACAATTTCGAGATGCTGAACATACCGAAAGGTCATCCGGCGCGGGACATGTGGAACACCCTCTGGGTGGACTATGAGGACCCGGCGGGCGAGCAGGCGATGCTGCTGCGGACCCACACCTCGCCGATGCAGGCCAGGGTCATGGAAAGCAGGGAGCCGCCGATCAGAGTAGTGGTGCCCGGCAAGTGCTACCGCTACGAGGCCACCGACGCCACACATGAATGGCATTTCTACCAAGTGGAGGGTCTGGCCGTTGGGGAGGGCATCACATTCGCCGATCTCAAGGGAACGCTCTACGAGTTTGCCCGCAGGATGTTCGGTGAGGAACGCCGGATACGCTTCCGCTGTGACTATTTCCCCTTCGTCGAGCCCGGCGTGGATATGTCCATCGATTGTTTCGCCTGTAATGGCGAGGGCGACGGTTGCCGCATCTGCCGCGACAGCGGATGGATCGAGATCATGGGCGCCGGGATGATTCACCCCAAGGTCTTGGAGGGCGTGGGCTACGACACTAAGAGATACACCGGGTTCGCCTTTGGCATGGGTCCTGAGCGCATAGCCATGCTGAAATACGGGATCGACGACATACGCCATTTCTATGCCAACGACCTCCGGTTCTTGCGGCAATTTTAATGATATTCACAACCGGCGGGCAGGAGTCCGCCGCTTCGCAGGCCCGGGCCTGCCGGGACATGAGATAGAAAAATGAGAGTCCCCCTAAGCTGGCTCAGACAATACGTGGACGTTGACCTGCCCGTCCAGGAGTTGGCTCATCGGCTAACAATGGCCGGCATCGAGGTTGGCGAGGTTGAGGTCATCGGAGGCTGGAAAGAGGTCTTCGTCGGCCATGTGACCGACGTCCGCCCCCATCCCAACGCGGATCGGCTGCGACTTTGCGTAGTGACCACCGGCGCGGAGGAGCTGGAAGTGGTCTGCGGCGCGCCCAACGTCGCCTCAGGCCAGAAGATCTGCTTTGCTAAAGTCGGCGCCAATATCTACAACACCCACAGCGAGCGGCATGAAACCTTGGAGGCAGCCAAGATTCGGGGCGTTGAGTCCCAGGGTATGATCTGTTCCGCCATCGAGTTGGGTCTGGGTGACGATCACTCCGGAATCATCGTGCTCCCAGACGACGCTCCCACCGGGACCCCGCTGGACGACTATCTCGGCGACACCGTCTTGGACCTGGAACTTACCCCCAACCGTTTGGACTGCCTCTCGGTACTGGGCGTGGCCCACGAGGTGGCGGCTCTGACTGGAAAGACTGTTCGGGAGCCGGAAGCAAGCTACGAGGAATCCGGTCCGCCCATCACGGAATGGGTCAACATCAGCGTGGACTCCCCGGAGCTATGCCGCCGCTACACCGCCAGCCTGTTGCTGGGCGTCAAGATCGGCCCCTCTCCGCAGTGGTTGCAGGACCGGCTGACCCGGGCTGGACTCAGGCCCATCAACAACGTGGTGGACGTCACCAACTTTGTCATGCTGGAGTACAACCAGCCGTTGCACTCCTTCGATTATGACTTGATCAAGGACGCCACGGTCATCGTTAGGCGAGCCCGGCCCGGAGAGGTCTTGACCACCTTGGACAGCGTGGAGCGTAAGTTAACCGATGAACACCTGGTCATCGCCGATGCCAACGACGCCATCGGTCTGGGCGGGGTGATTGGCGGGGCCAATAGCGAGATCAGTGAGAATACCGTGAACGTTCTTCTGGAATCGGCGACGTTCGACGGTACCAACAACCGGGAGACCGCCCAGTCTCTGGGGTTGCGTACTGAAGCCACACTGAGGTTCGAAAAGGGTCTTCGCCCGGAATTGGCGCCCATTGCATTGCGGCGGGCCACCGGCCTGATCCAGGAGGTCGCCGGCGGCACCGTGGCCCCCGGCATCGTGGATGTTCTTTCCGACGAAGGCGCCGAGCCCCCGATGGTGACCCTGACCAGCAGCAAGATCAAACGTATGTTGGGCATGGAAGTGGACCTGAAGAAAGTCCAAGAGATCATGGACGCACTGGGTTTCACCTGGGAACCGGAGGGCGATGCCGCACTTAAAGTTACCGTCCCCTACTGGCGTAACGATGTGAATATCGAAGAGGACTTGGTTGAGGAGGTGGTGCGGACCATCGGCTACGATTCTGTTCCGACCACCATGCTTTCGAGTCCAATTCCCTTCCAGCAACCGGTGCCGGTCATGGGGCTCCGCGACCAGATCAAAGACGTGCTGGCGGCTGCTGGGATGCAAGAGGTAATCAACTATCCGTTGGTTACATTGCAGCAGTTGGAACAGGTCGAACATCTGGACCGGTCGGCTTTGCCCCTGCGGGTGGCCAACCCCATGAGTTCCGACCGTGAATATCTCCGCACCACCTTGAGGGCCAGCCTACTGGCAAATCTGGCTGCGAACCAAGGCCACAGCGCCGGACCGTTCCGGATGTTTGAGGCCGGTAGGGTCTTTTGGCCGCGCACCGGAGACCTGCCCGAAGAACGGGAGACCGTCGCCGGGGTGCTGGCCGGACTGCGCCATGAACCCTCTTGGCTGGAAGACGATAGCCTGCTGGACTTCTTTGACGTCAAGGGCGTCGTGGAATCGGTGCTCGGGCATTTGGGCGTGACGGCCACTTACGAACCCGTCGACGACCCGGCTTTTCATCCGGGGCGGTGCGCGGCGATAAAGTCCGGCGATTCGTTACTGGGCCTCGTTGGTGAAGTGCATCCGGTGGTCATGGAACGCTTGGGTTTGGAGTCGCCGCAGGTAGCGGCCTTTGAGCTTTACCTCGAGCCCATCCTGGCTGCCCTGCCGTCATCGGAGCGGCAGTTTGAGCCGTTGCCCAGATATCCCTCCGCCACCCGCGACCTGGCTCTTGTGATGCCATCGGACGTGGATGCCGGGCGGGTGACCCAGTTGATACTGCGCCACCGGGGCGTTGACCGGGCCGAGTTGTTCGATATCTATGCCGGCGAAAACGTCGCCGAAGGCACCAAATCTCTGGCATTTCACGTATACTTTCAGGCGAGGGACCGTACCATGACCAACGAAGAGGTGAACCGGTCTCTGGACGGTCTTCTACGGACCCTGGAACAGGAACTAAACGTAACGCTAAGGGCTTAGCCGGTCCTGAGCTAAGGCACCACCACAAAAGAGATATGACTAGTCACAATCACGGCCGACATCATGACGGGGGACACGAACCAGTCCATTCCCACGGCCATGGCCACGCTCAAGAAGACATGCTCAGTGTTGAGCAGGCCTACGAACGCATCATGGCTAGCTTCCGGATGTTGGAGGCCGAGGAAAAACCCTTGTTGGATTGCATGGGGCAGGTACTGGCTGAGGACATAAACTCGCCGCTCGCCCTTCCACCTTTGGCCAACTCGGGTATGGACGGGTACGCCCTGCGCCACAGCGACATCGCCGGAGCCTCTCAGGAAAACCCCAGCACGCTGGAGGTCATCGGGATCGTTGCCGCCGGTCAGATGCCTGATAAGACCGTAGTTCCAGGCACAGCCATCAGAATAATGACCGGAGCGCCGGTGCCGGACGGCGCCGACACGGTCGTCCCCTTCGAGGGGACCGACGAGGTCCAGCGCAAGCGTGAAGGCAAACCTCTGGACCAGGTGGCCATCTATGCCGACATGCCGCCGGGTTGCAACGTGCGCCCCGCCGGCGAGGATGTCAGCCAGGGAGCATTGGTATTGGAGAAAGGCACCGTGGTGCGGGCCGCTGAAGTCGGGGTCATCGCCTCGCTGGGAATGGACACTGTTAAAGTCATTCGCCGCCCCGTGGTGGCGGTTTTGGCCACTGGGGACGAGCTTGAAGAAACCGGCGCGCCTCTACCTGCCGGCAAGATCTACGATTCCAACACCTTTAGCGTAGCCGCCTCAGTTGTGGCCAGCGGTGGCGTCCCCAAGATATTGGGTATCGCCAGAGATAACCTGGAAGACCTGAACGCCAAGTTGGAAGCCACCGCGGGAGCTGACCTGGTGGTCACTTCGGCCGGTGTTTCCAAGGGTGATTATGATATCGTGAAAGAGGTGCTCAACGAACGGGGCGAGATGAACTTCTGGTCGGTGCGGATGCGCCCGGCCAAACCCCTGGCCTTTGGGCATTTGAACGGCGCCGATGGGAAGACCATCCCCCTCCTGGGACTGCCAGGCAACCCGGTGAGCGCCATGGTGGCCTTTGAGATGTTTGCCAGGCCGGCCATACGCACGATGCTGGGCCGGACCAAGATTCCCCGGCCGATGGTTGAAGGCGTGCTTACCGCCCCGATCAGAAACGAAGATGGACGCCGGGTATATGCTAGGGTGGAAGTAGAACTTAAAGACGGAGTCTACCAGGCCACTCCCACTGGCCCCCAAGGCTCCAATATCCTGACGTCCATGTCCCGGGCCAACGGCCTGGCGATATGCCCCGAGGACCTGCCGGGTAAAGACGCCGGCGACCAGGTACAGATCATCATGTTGGATTGGAACGAAGAGGTGCAAGTATGACGACCCAAGAACCCGATGCCGAAGAACTGGCAGCCGAGGAATCGGTAGAGGAGCAACCTGAAAAAGAGAACCCTTTGTTCCTCATCAGCGCCGACCGTCTGAAAGGATTGGAACGCTCCCCTGTGCATCTGATCGCTGGTAGGCTAACCGCAGACAGCCCGTCCAAGTCAAAGTCGATGGCTGAGATGGGCGATGTGAAGGTCCTGATTCGAGAGATTTCTCAGAATTACAAGAACGACTCCAACTTCATCCGGTCAGACATGCCTTTGCAAGAGATCATGTTCCGCACGCTACTGGCCCGGAACAACCGGCCGATGTCGTTGACCGACCTGCATTACGAGCTCACGGAGCGCTGGGCCACGCCCATCCGGCCGATAGTCATAACCGAAGAACGTCTGCTTCGCATCCTGGACACCGACACCTATTACGGTTTCGCTAGAAAGTAGACTGACTGGCTGTAACCGGTCCGTTGAGCCGGGCCACTGATCACAGGGAACAAGAAAACCGGCCATTCCATAAGGAATGGCCGGTTTTCCTTTTACTGTTTTTGAGCGGTCTATGCGGCGGCCAATTGTTCCTTGGCCACGCCAATCAGCTTGTTGAAGGCATCAATGTCCTGAACGGCTAGATCAGCCAAGATCTTGCGGTCCAGTTCCACTCCGGCCAACTTCAAGCCGTGCATGAACTGGCTGTAGGTGGTGCCCGCCTCGCGGCAACCTGCGCCGATGCGGATGATCCACAGGCGGCGGAAATCACCCTTGCGCTCGCGGCGATGCCGGTAGGAATAAGCCCAGGCGTGCATGACCGCTTCCTTCGCCCACTTGTAGTTGCGGGAGGAAGAGCCGGTATAGCCTTTGGCTGCTTTTAGTATCTTCTTGTGTCGGGCGTGTTTAGTAACGCCACGTTTGACTCTGGCCACGGGTTAATCTCCGGGGTGGGATTAGTGAATCAGGTTGATTGCCTAGCCGTAGGGAAGCATCCTATGCAGACGCTTGAAGTCCGCACTGTCTACCGCCAACTTGTCGGCGTATTTCCTAGTTACTTTGGTGGGCTTCTTCCGCCGCAGGTGGCTGCTCATGCGCTTGCGGCGCATCAGCTTGCCGGTTGCTGTGATGTGTATGCGGGCCTTGGCCCCTTTATGTGTCTTAAGTTTTGGCATCAGCCAGTTCTTCTACTTGGTCCTGTTTTTTATCTTTTGGCTCGTCATCCGCAGCCTTTTCAGGCTTAACCAGGGCCGGAATCAGCACCATGGACAACGCTCTGCCTTCCATGGCCGGAGGGCGTTCCAAACGTACTTCGTCTTTCAATTCATCGGCCACCCGCTTCAGGACCGAAAGGCCCAACTGCTGGTGGGCGGCTTCCCGTCCGCGGAAACGGACGGTGAGCTTTACCTTGGACCCGTCGCTGATGAACTCGCGTATCTTGCGAGTTTTCGCGTCCAGGTCATGAGACCCGATATTCGGCCGGAAGCGCACTTCTTTCTGCTCGGTGCTTCTCTGGCCTTTCTTGGATTCGCGTTCTCTCTTCGAGGTGAGATAAAGGAGTTTGCCGTAGTCCAGTAGCCTGCAGACAGGGGGATCGGAGTTGGGAGCCACTTCAACCAGGTCCACATCGGCATCGCGCGCGAGTTGGAGCGCACGGGCGAGGTCCATCACACCGAGCTGGGCCCCGTCGTCACCGATGACTCTTACCTGGGGGCTATTAATCCGCTCGTTGACCCGATATTGTCTAGCTATACTCTGGTACCTCCGATAAAATCCTCATCAAATACGTGAAAGATAGGTGGATTCACTCTAGCATACGCCCTATGGCACGTCAAACAAAATGCGGCATGCCACCGGCCAGCCTAGGGGGTGCGCCCGTACAGTTGTAACAGGCGGTAGATCGCGTTCGCTCCAAAGTTGATGGCATCCACCGGGACACGCTCATTTGGGCCATGGATGACCGCGGCGAAATCCAGCGTCGATGGCAGCAACATTGGCAGAAAACCGTAAGTTTGGATGCCGAGGCGGGCAAATAGCCTTCCATCTGTGGCTGCAGGCATGAGCATGGGCACCGGAATGCCCTCCGGGTCGCTCTCCCGTAAGACACTGCTCAGGGTTTCGAACAAGCCCATTTCAGGGCGCTGAGGCCCGGGGTCGTGACTCAGGACTTCTATCGTTGCGCCGGTACCGGCGATCGCACGTATTTCAGAGATCAGCTGGTCCGGGCCAATGTTGGGCAACAACCGTCCATCCAGATCAACAGACACCTCGCCGGGCACGACGTTTATCTGCTCGCCGCCTCGAACGATCGTCGGGTTGACCGTGTTTCGGAACAACGGCGCGAAAGTCCGGCCCCGGGCGCCCAACAATTTTAGTGTGATGGCAGTTAGACGGGGGTTGAGCAACGCCGCCATCCCCAGTCGGGCAGGCGGGGCCAAGTGTCTGCCGATGGCCTGAAACATCATTCGGGCTTTGGGCGTAACGTGGGTCGGTAATGGGCATGACTGGACCTGCTGCAGGAACCGGGCCAAAGCCGCCATCGGGTTGTCGCCTTGGACCAGCGAGGCGTGGCCGCCTTGTCCCTTGAATGTTACCCGAAGGTGGCACACCTGTTTCTCAGCCACCATTATGGGGTAGAACCGCCGCCGGCCCAGGTTGAAACTGAACCCGCCGAATTCGCCGATGGCGTATCTGATCCCCTGGAAAAGCTCGGGATATTCTTCAACCAAGTACCGGGCGCCTTGGTCTCCGCCCGACTCCTCGTCGCAGACCAAGGCGAGCACGATGTCGCCGGCGGGCGTCATTCCGTCGGCCTTGGCCCGCATGATGGCGTGGAGCATCATGGCGATCCCGCCCTTCATGTCCAGCGAGCCCCGGCCCCAAAGTACTCCGTCGACGATGTCGCCACCGAAGGGCGGTTGCTGCCAACGAGACGGGTCAGCCGGCACAACATCGACATGGCCCTGGAGCAGTAACGGCGGTGCGCTGCCGTCGCCGGGCAGGCGGGCTATGAGGTTGGGGCGGCCGGGCGTTTTGGCCAAGACCTGGTTCTGGATGCCCGCGCCGCCCAGCAAAGATTTGATGTGGGCGATGCACTCGCCTTCGTTACCCGGCGGGTTGGTGGTGTCAAAACGGACCAGACGCTGCGTTAACGCAACTGGGTCCAGGTATTCAGTGTCGGGAGAACGGGAATCGGGCACGTATCACCGGCCAGCTTACGGGCAGGCTATTCGTCGTCCGGGTCGTCGTCGAAATCCAGGTCCAAGTCCAGATCGTCTTCCAGGTCGACGTTTGAACCAAGGCCCTGTAGAAATTCTTCGACCATGGGGGAGAGAGGGCTGGTTGAAGGGGCGTCGCTACCATTCTCGCGGTCATAGCGCTCTTCCAGCCGCTCCAGCAAACCGGCGACCTCTGAAGTGTCCGAGACTACGTTCTGCAGGGATGCGTACTGTTGGCGCCCCCGTTCCGGGTCGGCCAAGCGGCTGGGCAGTCCATACAGCGTGCAGAGGATCTCCATCAGCCGTGCGGTCCCAGTGAAGTCCTCTTCAACCTGGAAATATTGGGGCAGATGGACCACGAATATGCGGGTCTCGACCCCCATCTCCTCTAGGGTGTTGGAAACAAGATAGGTGATGGTGGTCGGCCCTTCGTAGTCGCTGGGACGCACGCCAACCAGCTTGTATTCGTCCTCGTTGTTGGCGTCGACGGTGCCCCCTGAAACCAATAGCTTGCGGGTGTGGGGGACCATGTCGTACATTGCGCCGATCATGGAATAGCGCTTGACGCCAAAATATTTCATTACCTCAATCACGGAATCGGTGTAGTCCTCTCCGTAAAGATGAGGTTCCAGCAGGTGGAGCGTGATGAGGTCGGGGCCGTGTTCCCGGACACTGGCGCTGATGGTGGTGGACGGGATGTTGTATTCCCGAACGCCTTGCTTCAAGACCGATTTCGGGCGGTAACGGGTGAAGTCGTAATAGCGTCCTGGTTTGACCAGCCGCCCGATCTCTTTAGACTCGAGATGACGCTCCAAACGCCTCAAGGCCAGGGTCCCGACGTTTCCCACGTCAATCCAAGGCCTTAGAACAGCCAACACGTGGGGGTCTTTAAGCTCTGGCAGAGGCTCTGTGAATTCGAAATCACCGATGCGCATGCTTCTAGTCTGACAGTGGAGAATTGGATTTACAAGGGTAGGCTATTCAGGCTGCGGTTGATTTTTGGGCGAGGCTATTCCAGCCGCGGCGGCGTGCGTTGGAAACCTGAATTTTGATATCATATGTAGCTATAGAACGAGGCGAATTTATGGGTGTATTCAGCCGTAATCTCCCAGAAACTATAGCGTTGCGGTTGAGAATTACCTCAGCCACGCAGACCACTGCCAAGAAGGGCGAATGCCTACCATATATCCGGCGGTCTTGACCGCCATAGTGGCCGTTTTTCTCATTGCTGCCTGCGGCGGCGATACGGCCTCGCCTTCGCTAGATTCCACGGCGGAACCAACGGCGGTCGTCGAAACGGAGGCGACACAAGAGGCCCCCACCCCACCCCTGTGGCGTTACGTAAACAGCGGTTGGGTCTCGCCGTCAAACCAGCAGTCGGCGAACGCGTTCTCCAGGGAGCTGCGGGTGGTTGTGATAACCACGTCCGAGGAGCTGGAGAATTTCAACCGGAACGTGATCAGCAAGAGGACGGTTGGCACTGGCACATCACTGAGCCGCGCCGAATTCCCCGGTTCAGTGCTCCTGGTGGCCTATCTGCTGTGGCTGCCGGTCCAGGGCGACCCTCTGTCGGTGGTGGGTATAGAGATAGACGGAAACCGGGCCGTGGTGGACTTGGAGCTAGATGAAGACGCCCAGGGCCGGGAGTATCCCTATCTCTACGCTCCGATGACGATGGTCACCGTGGACCGCGATAAGTTCCCTGCCGAGGGGCCGGTGGAATTCGTATTCAGGCTGGACGGAGTACTGCAGGTTACGCTGACGGACACGCTGGAGTAAGGGCTGCTCAAATCTCGACCCAGCCTACACGGTCCGCCACATACCAAACCGTTCGTCCTGAGCACGTCGAAGGACGCGGGTAAGCCATGTTACTGATGACAATCACTTCAGCTGGGAAGTGGCCCGACAAGCTCACCATGAGCGGTCAAGGGCGCAGGGGAATCAGGGGTTTTTGAAATTGGCTGAAACGAAAGAGGGTGTCCCGCTGATTCGGGACGCCCTCTTTGGGTCCGGTTAAATCAGAGATTGAACCCTACTCAGGAATCTCCGCGACCATGCCTTCGCCAAGTTCCACATCCACCGTCATTAGGATCTGGGCTACAAGGAGGTAGTGGCCGACCAGTACGGCCAGGTGCAGGGTGTCCTGCTCGCCGAAGCGGTCTACCAGTGCCTTGTAGGTGGCGTCACTGACCTTGTGGTCACGCAGCAGTTCGTGAACGTATCCCACCAGCAGCGCCTCGTCACCCGAAAGGCCGCCGGGCGCGGTGCCGTCGGCGATGGCCTTGATCGTCTCGTCGGAGACTCCGGCGGTCCGGGCCAATTTGGCGTGGGCCGAGAACTCGTACTGGGAATGCATCTCCTTGGCCGTGGCGATGATGACCGTCTCCTTCAGGTTCTCGGGGATGCCGAACTCGTAGCGGACGAAGGCGCCGGTATCGGCCACGCGGGCGGCCAGTTTGGGACTATGGAGCAATACGCCGTAGGGCCCTCGAATGCTGCCCCGAGTGCCTACGATGGAGTCAAAATACTGGTGGTCTTCTGCGGCCAGTTGGTCGCGGGTTACGGCGGGTAGTCTAGCCATTTGGTTTCTCCTTGCGAGGTCTTGTTTCTTTTAATTTGGTTGATGGAGGATATGGGAGAGCCCCCATCTCCGACTACGTCGAGAGTCTCGACTTCGTCGGACCTAGCCTTCCCCTCCTTCCGCGGAAGGACGAGGGAGAAGGTATGATTTTCAGGCCTGCGGCCCTCTTCTTATTTCTTTACGGCGGGGACGGGGTTGCCTGGGATGTTTACTTTTACGGAGCCCAGTTGATTGCGGCTGGTGAAGTAGAGGGTCTTCAAGTCGTCGCCGCCGAAGGCAAGGTTGGTGGTGGCGGTGTATCCGTGTTTGATCAGGCCCAGTTTCTTTCCGGAGGGGTCGAAGATGTACAGGCCTCCGGAGCCGCCTGTGTAGATGTTGCCTTCGATGTCCACCTTCATACCGTCGGGCACTCCAGACTCGCTGCCGGTGACGTCTATGAGGACTTTGTCGGACTGCTTAGCCAGTGTCCCGTTGGGCATGACCTCGAAGGACCGGATGTGACCGCGTCTGGAGTCGTTGATATACAGGATGCTCTCGTCGGGAGAAAACATCAGCCCGTTGGGAACGATGAAGTCGCCGATCAATAGGGTCATGGTCCCTAGGTCGGCGCTGACCCGGTAGACGCCGGAGAACGTCAGGTCCCACTCTTCCGCGGGGTGGGGACTGGTCCAGGGGTCGGTGAAGTAGATGCTGCCGTCGGATTTCACCACCACGTCATTGGGGCGGTTCAGCCGGCGTCCCTGGAAGCTGCTGGCGATGACCGTTACGCTGCCGTCGGCTTCCAGACGGGCGACGCGGCGGCTATCGTGTTCCGCGGACACCAGCCGGCCTTGGAGGTCACGGGTGAGGCCGTTGGCCCGGTTCGTGGGCTCGCGGTCGATGACAGTGCTCCCGCCCGGAGTGTGCTTCATCCTCCGGTTGTTATGGATGTCGCTAAACAGCAGGTAACCGCCCTCTTTCCACCAGAGCGGTCCTTCAGCGGGGCCTTGGTCTCCACCGAAGCCATCGGCCAGCTCCAGGATAGGCTCGTCGGTGGAAATGATCTTGGATAGTTCCGGGGCAAACTGCTCTATGGGCATGTTCCCTTCCTTTTGACTCAGGATTTATCGGTGTGGTTGCTAGTTGTGGGCCTGAATTACTGTGGGATTATAATACGAAATCCTGGCGTGCGTGGCGGGTACTTTTTAACAGCGTTCCAGCCAGCTTGACTAGGCTTGCGCGTTGAATTATTCTGCCCCTAATCTGACGGAAGCCACACGTATGTTGAATCTGACCTGGTAATGGAGGGGCGCCATGGCACTGAGTCTGAACCACGTTCACCTAAAGACTCCCGACCCGGAGAAGACCGCAAAGTTCTATATAGACACCTTGGGCGCAACCAAGATCGCTGACATCGGCGACATCGGAGTGCGCCTGGACCTGCACGGGCTGACCTTGAATGTGACCAAGCACATCGAGACTCAGACCAGGGACCAGAAATACGGTATCGAGCACATTGCCATCGACGCCGATGACATCCAGGGCATGATCGACAGCCTGAAGGCCAACGGCGCCAAGATATTGGAAGAAACTTCCATCTCGGGAGACCGGCGGGTGGTGTTCTTCGAGGGCCCCGACGGCGTGCAACTCGAGTTCATCGAGAATAAATAAAGATCTAAGGAACACTCAGACGCGCTAGGAGCAAAAACATGATCTACGAGTCACGGGTCTACAAAGCCGTGCCCGGCAAATTGCCGAACATCAACGCCCGGTTCGCCAATCACACCATCGGGTTCTTCGAGGAGTTCGACATCGGGATCGTTGGTTTCTGGAACGACGAGATCGGCGCTAGCAACCAGCTGACCTACATCCTCAGCTACGACAGCATGGCCGACCGGGAAAAGAAGTGGGCCGCATTCGGCGCCCACAAACCCTGGCTGGAAGTGCGGGCTGAGACTGAGAAAGACGGTCCTTTGGTCGCTCAGGTGATCAATTCCTTCATGAGCTTGACACCGTACTCCCCCCAGCCGTCGTTCAAGACCACGCTGCACGAGAAACGGGTCTATGAGGCCATGCCCGGAAAGCTGCCAGACCTCCACAACCGGTTCTCCAACCACACCATGGGGCTGTTCGAGAAGCACGGAATCGAGAACGTGGCCTACTGGACCGAGGACGTGGGCACCAGCAACCGGCTGGTCTATATGCTTGGCTACCCCGACCTCCTAGCCAGGGAAAAGGGTTGGGCCGGCTTCCAATCGGACCCCGCCTGGCAGAAAGCGCGGGCTGCTTCCGAGGAGAACGGGGCCTTGGTGCGGGTGTCCAAGCACTCCATCCTACGCCTGACCGACTACTCGCCCAGGTAACCTTTCGCCGTTAACCGGGTTTTTATTCATCGGCCTGGGCCTCGTGAGGTCCGGGCCGATGTAAATTTTAGGAAATTGACTTATGAGGAATGCCTAACGTGGACATAGACAAGATACGAAGCCAGATACCGGTGTTGGCGCACACGGCATACATGAATACCGGGTGGTCTGGTCCGGCGCCGCAGCGGGTGGCGCAGGCCATGAAGGACCGCATCGACCTGGAATTAGAGAAGGGGTCGACCACGTCCGGTGTCTACGAAACGGGCAAAGAGATACAAGAGCAGGCGCAGGCGGCCGCCGCGCGGATCTTTAACGCCACGGTTGACGAGGTCATGGTCACCCGTAACACGACTGAGGGACTCAATATAGTGCTCAGCGGGCTGGACTGGGCCCAGGGAGACGAGATCATAATCTGCGACATGGAGCATGGTTCGGTCATAGCTCCGGCACAGTTGATCGGCCAACGTTATGGTGTGGTAGTGAAGGTGGTGGACCTGGAGGTCCACGACTCCAGCGAGACGATCGTGACCAAGATCGAAGCGGCGTTCACGCCTAAGACGCGCATGGTTTTCATCAGCCACATCCTGTACGCCACGGGCCGGCGGATGCCGGCTGAAGAGATCAGGCAGGCGACCAAGGATCGGGGCATCCTGATGATGCTGGACGGGGCGCAGACCGGCGGCCACATCGAACTTGATATGGCCCGTTCCGGATTCGATTTCTACGCCATCCCCGGCCAGAAATGGCTTCTGGGCTACGAGGGATCCGGAGCTCTGTACATCCGCCGCGAACATCTGGAGCGCATCCATCCGGCCCACACCGGCGGCCGCGGAATAGCCCGCCCGCCGAGCGCCCACAACTTCCAGCCGGTGGCGGACTCCATGGAGAAATTCTTGGGTGGGTCCGTCAGCGTGCCGGTACAGGCGGCCTTTTTGGAAGCCGCCAAGTTCATCGAAGAGGCCGGCATCCAGAATATCGAAGCGCGCAATCTGGACCTGGCGGAATCGGCCAAGGCCAAACTTTCCGAGGTGTCCGGAGTCACGGTCCTATCACCCTCCGAGCGGCGCGATTCTTCCGGGCTTGTCACCTTCGCGGTGGATGGCAAGACACCTATATCAGTCGTTGAGCGGCTGTGGGAGGACCACAAGATCGTGGTCAGGCAGGTGGGTCACCCTGAGGGTGTGCGCGCTTCCCTCCATTTCTTCAACACCGAAGAAGAAATAGAACTTCTCATAGGCGGCGTTCGCGAGCTGGCCTAACGACTCTTATGTTCAAAAATGCGTGGTAGCAAAACTGCTCAGGCTCCGGCATGTTGGCAGTCGTATCCTCCCAAAAACGAGGTGCGGGGCAGCGCCGCATGTTGGAGGCCTCCGGGTTTTTTAAGACTCCTGCGTAGCCGCCGGACACCGCTGGGCAATCTGCTTTTAACCGTGGGCAAACATTCGTGACTGGGGTTAACATCCTCCTTGACTAAGATTCCAAATGATTCCCTGTTCATCCGAGGTTTCAAGATTCCTGAATTAGATAGCGAGACCCTTCGAGGTTCCCCCGGAATAGACGACACGGAAAGAGAAGCAGTCTTTTTCATCGCAGATATCTCTGGCTACACCAAATTCATATTCGCCAACGAAAAAGAGATCTCCCACAGCCAGATGGTCATCCGGGAGCTCATCACCACGCTGATGGACCGGGTCGCCGTGCCTCTGAACCTAGTGAGGATCGAAGGCGACGCCATCTTTCTTTACGTCTTGAAGGACGATCCAGAACACCCTTGGGAAAAGGTGTCGAAAACACTGGCGAGCGATGTGATGGCCTTCTTCCAGGCGTTCTCCGACAAGCTTGCCGAGCTGATGGTTCACAAGGTCTGCAATTGCAACGCTTGCATCAACATCGAGCAGTTGAAGCTCAAAGTAGTTGCTCACAGCGGGACGGCTGCCTTTTACCGGTTGGGAGAGCACCAAGAGCTCACCGGGACCAGCCCCATCGTGATTCACCGGCTGATGAAAAACTCGGTCCAAGCTACCGAGTACATGCTATTTACGGAGCCAGCGTACCGGGACTTGGCCCCATCAGAATGGGAGGTGGAGGAAGGCGAGGAGCAATACGACGATATCGGCGACATAAAAACCTACGTTTACTATCCCCCGGAGCCTGAGCCATTCGTTCTTTCCCCTGATTCCAAACCGCCGGCGGTATTCATAGACACCTTGCGCAGTGAAGTTTCCCGGGAATACTGCCAGGTGGCGCAGAACCCGGAATTGGGCTTTCATTTCCACACCGGCAGGCGGCTAACCGCCTTGTTGGAGTACCAAGACCATTGGCTAGAGGGACTGCCGGAAGGGACGATAGAGTCCTTTGCCGGCACCGGAAACCCGTTCATGTTGGGGGACATCAACCCCGCCGAGAAGGTTGTTGACGCGGGATGCGGCGCCGGTCTGGACTGCATCATAGCCGCCAAGATGGCGGGACCCGACGGCGAGATAATCGGGGTCGATATGACTCAGGAAATGGTCGACAAAGCTAAGAAGAACGCTGAAGCCACGGGCGTTAAAAATGCCTCTTTCCATCAGGGTTTTTTCGAAGAGCTTCCGGTGGAAGACGGATGGGCTGACGTTGTCATCTCCAATGGAGCTATCAACCTGGCCCCAGGACAAAGACGAGATTTTCACGGAGATGAACCGGATCCTGAAACCCGGCGGGCGTCTGCAGATCGCCGATATCTTAATGGACAAACCCATTCCGGAAAGCGCCAAGAGGAACATCGACCTCTGGACGGGTTGAATCGCCGGCGCTCTGCTGGAAGCAGAGCTGGCGGGCAAGCTTTCAAAGGCTGGATTTGAGGATTTCGAGATCGTCTGGCGCGGCGACATCTACCGTGATGCTCCGCAACAAACTGCCGGGTTTGATTTTGGAATCATGGGGATAAGCTACCGGGCGCGGAAGTCATTATAAGTCTGTCAGGGGGCGGCGCCTGCGGCTAGATCAGGCTTGCAGCGTGCCCGGTGGGTAGTGCTCCAGCCACCAACGGGCAATCTCATCCCGCCGGGCGAACCAGACTCCGGGGAAGCCCTTGGTGTAGTTCAGGAACCGCTCCACCGCCCGTGACCGGGCCGGGCGGCCTGCGATACGGCAATGGAGACCCACGGACATCATCTTGGGCCGGGTTTCTCCCTCTTGGTAGAGGCAATCAAAGGTCTCTTGCAGGTACTCGTAGAAATCATTGATGCTGACCAACCCGCCGCGCCAGAACCGGGCATCGTTGGTCTCCATGCTGTATGGCACCACCAGCCAAGGCTTGCCCCGCGCCTCGACATAATATGGCAGATCGTCATTCAGGCCGGCGCTGTCGTAGATGAAACCCCCTTCATCCACCACTAGGTCTCTGGTGTTCAGACTGGGTCCGTAGCGCGTGAACCAACCCACTGGGCGCTCGCCGGTGGTGCGTTCCAGCGAAGCCACTGTCTTGGCGATGGCTTCCCTCTCGGCGTCGATGTCCTTCAGGTGATATTCCTCCCAGCGGTAGCCGTGGCCGCAGACCTCGTGGCCTTGGGCGGTGATCTCCCGGGCGACCTCGGGGTTGCGCTCCAGCGCCAAGGCGCAGCAGAAGAAAGTGGAGCTGACCTGGTGGCGCTGGAACATGTCCAGCAGCCGCCAGACGCCGACGCGGCTCCCGTACTCGAAGAACGATTCGTTGTTCAGGTCCCGGTCTTGGGGCGGAACGGGAGAAGGCACCTCTCCGTTGGTCTCGTGGTGGGCGTCGCCGTCCATGGTTGAGTATTCGGCCCCCTCCTCGTAATTGACCACCAATGACACGGCGATGCGGGCGCCGCCGGGCCATTCTATCTGGGGGACATTCTTCCCGTAACCGATCAGATCACGCTGCATGGGCTCCTCCTACGGCTTTTCCCGGTTGGGCCTCGGGGTCCGAAAGCAGGGCCATTATATAACCGGTGCTCGGACACGCCCCTATGCTAGAATCGGACACGACTTCAGGCCAGCCTCTTCCAAGGTGCGTAATGCCAGAACCAATCACACCGGAACTGATCTACCATCTCAAAACGGTCGGCGACCCGGCATTGTCCCCGGGTGGGACCTTGCTGGCCTACACGCTGGGCTGGGTCGACGAAGAAAGTCTGGGCGCCCGTTCACGGATAATGTTGATGGACCTGGGAAGCGGGTCGTGCAAAGAGTTAACCGATGGGGAGAAGGACTCGGCGCCCAAGTTCTCTCCGGAAGGCAGCCAACTGGCTTTCTTGCGGTCGGTGGACGGAAACCCGGCCCAAGTATGGTCGATGGCAGCGGACGGCTGCGATGCCAATCAGTTGACCCATGCAGCCAAAGGCGTTTTCGACTACGCCTGGTCGCCCGACGGCAAGACGATGGTGGTCTGTGGAGACGTCGATCCTGAAGAAAATCCTCAGGACGGCCCGGAAGATCTGCCGCAAGTTACGGTGGTGCGGCGGGTACGCTACCGCTATGACACCCTAGGCTGGCGCGGCGACTCCCATTTCCATCTGTCGGTGCTTGACGTGGAGAGTTTGGAAAGCAGGCAGATAACCGACGGCGATTGGGACGATACTGCTCCGGTCTGGTCCCCTGACGGCTCTCAGATCGCCTTTATGTCGGGCCGCCGGGACGACCGGGACTTCCTGGCCCTGAGCGAGGTATACACCGTGCCCGCGGCGGGAGGCGAGCCCAAGTTGATGTCCGAAGGACTCTTCAGCGTTGGCGCCCTCACCTGGTCTCCTGAAGGGCGGCGATTGGCGGTCGTCGGGTCGGATGCTCCGGAAGGCATGGTGCTGTGGCAGGGATGGCTATACGTTCTGGAGGACGGGAAAGACCCCCGCAGACTAACCGGCGATAGCATCAAGCCCTATCTGGGATTCCCGCCGGTTATGCGCCCTGCGGCGCTGTGGTGGGCGGACGACGGGCGGATCATCTTCCTTGGAGAACGCAAAGGTGAGTCGTTCCTCTTCCAGGCTCCATCCGAGGGCGGACCGAGCGAGACGGTCTGGGGCGGTTCCTGCTTGTCCACCGGACTGACTTTAGATGGGAAAGCGGGACAAGCGGTGGTGACCGCCTCGTTCCCCGATTCTCCCGGCGATCTTCACCAGATCGACTTGGCAACGGGTGCGAGTAAGCGGTTGTCGAATCACAACGACTCCTATATGGAGGCGCATCCAGCAGCCCGAATGGAGAAATTCTCGATAGAAAGACCCGGCGGAGCGTCTGGGTTTGAGATTGAATGCAGGTTGTACTTCCCTCCCGGATTTGACGCAAGCTTGGTCTACCCGTTGGTGTTGGACATTCACGGCGGACCCAACGGGGCGTTTTACGACGCCTTTGTGCCAGCCCAGCAGGTATTGGCCACGGCTGGATATCTGGTATTGGCGGTAAATCCACGGGGTTCGTCTACTTATGGCGCCGACTTCATGATGGCGGTGCTGGGCGATTGGGGCGGCGAGGACTATCTAGACTTGATGGCCGCGGTGGATGACGTGGTCCAGCGTACCTATGTTGATGCAGACCGGTTGGGCGTGCACGGCTATAGCTACGGGGGTTATATGACCAGTTGGGCGGTTGGCCATACCAACCGGTTCAAGGCCGCCGTGGTGGGCGCTCCCTGCATCAACCTTCACAGCATGTATGGCACGTCGGACATCGGAATCAGCTTCGGAGAAGCCCAGTGGGGCGGGTCATCCGTTGATGCCGCGGACAAGATGCTGGAGCGTTCCCCCATCACCTACGCCGCCGATGTGGACACCCCAGTGCTGCTGCTTCACGGCGATGCCGACGCGCGGTGCCCCATTTCGCAGAGCGAAGAATACTTCACTGTGTTGAAAAGGCTGAATAAAGAAGTGGAATTCGTTAGGTTTCCGGGGTGCTCCCACCTGTTTCCCCGGATGGGCCATCCCAGGATGCGTGAGGAGTACCTGACTCGCACTCTGGGCTGGTTCAACCAGTACCTGGCTTAGCTCTGGGAAAGACCGTTCAAAGCACCAGCCCGCGCTGGATGTTTATCAGCGCGGGCTGGTCTGATTGTGCAATGGCCGGTTTCTAAGCTAGTCGGCGGGTCGTCCTATCCGGCGTCTCCGCCGATCGTGGCCTCTAGGACCCGAATACCGGGGGCCAAACCCAGTCCATCTTCCCTCTGAGTAGTTACTTCAATGGATTCGAAGTCGGTGAGCGGGTCTTCAAGATAGATGGTCGTAGCGCCCCATCCGCTGGGGTCAACCCTCATCTGTTCGGCTAAAACCCTGTTATCGCCGTCCATCAACCATACCTGATAGACCTGGGGCGCCGGTAATTATTTGCATCCCGGCCACCATGATTATCCCGCTGAGGCCATCGTCGGCGATCCGCAGCAAGAGCGGGTCGGCCGCAGTCATCACGGCTTCTATGGCTTCATAGATCTCGTCGCTGACGCCTTCCGCCTCATCGACGACGATCATCATGTTTGGACTGTGGAATCTCTGGAACTGGTCGGCGTTCTCCGCGGACAGGCCCATGGCGTACCGGTCGTCGGAGATCTCCCAGCGGGTGTCGTACATCTTGCCGCCGAGGAGTTCCGCCTTGGGACGGTACAGGCGGTGGACCTGCCTCCACAGCACATGGCGCACCTGGCGAAAGGCGGGTGCGGTGCTCAGCACGATAGCGGCGTCTTGGTGAGTGTGCAGGAACCAGAGCAGGGCCACCGCCGCGCAGAAGCCCTTGCCCAGTCCGTTTCCCGATTTAACCGCCACCTGGCGGTGCTCCACCAAGGACCCCAGTACCTCTTGTTGTTTGGACCAGAGCTTCACTCCCAGCGTGTCTGAGGCAAACTCCAGTGGTGTCGGGGCGATGCCCGGCTGTTCCTGCATCCGGCCTAGCTCTGGGCCGGATAACCGGACTGGACTGCCGTGGTCCGCGTTTTCGTGTCTTGACCGGTTCCTATCCGCGGACTTGCGGCGGGGCTGAAGATGTAGCCGCATTCCTGGCAGCGGAAAACATCGTTGTCGTCTTGTTGTTTCTTTTCCAGCGGGATCAATCGTTGAGATTGGCAGCGTCGGCAATGCAAGGCGTGTTACCTCCAACAGTTGGGTATCCAAATAAAAAGGAACGGACCCTCATTAAAGGTCCGTCCCTGTTGGTAACACGCTAGGATTCTGCGATGCAGAGTGTCAACCGCCGGTCCGTCATCACGGACCGCCCGTTGTCGGTTATATCGCTTGGGTCGTTGGGCTAGCTGGGGTTGTGCTTCTTCAGCACCTCAGCGACGCGAGGGTCGATGTCGCCCAAGTCCACGCCGCCGTCGGCCCGTGCGATGCCGAGGTGGGCGTCCCGCTGAATCTCTTCCCATTCAGGCTCCAGTTCATAGGCGTCTCGAAGCTCACTAAACATGGCGTCAAGCGATTTTTTGTCAAACATATATTTGGTCTGTCCTCCGATCTGATCTTTAGGCCGAGCGTTGGCCGGACCGATTATTCATACGAGTCCGGAAGGTCCGTTTGAGGGAGTTTCCGCAACGGACGATGGAAGCTGCGACGAGGCTTAGTCTACAATTTTTCGATGGCCGTGGCAACCCTGATCTGTGCCCGATGTAGGCATGGGCGTTGGAGCAGTTGCGGCCCCATTTACGGGATCCTCTCTTGCTCGTTTGTGTCTGCGACTTCGTCCGGTTCCGCCGGGGCGTAGACCGACCGTCGCTTGGACTGCGTAAAGTACACGACAATGATGAAGACGGGTATGGACATGATGATGAATCCCATGATAGCCACCACTACCCAAGGCCCGGACCCAAAGATATGGTCCAGCTTTAATTTGATCCAGCGAAGCAGCTCCGGATCAGCGGCGTCGCCCTGGTGGGCCAAGATGAAACTGAATAACCACGCCATTGCTGACCGCTAGTCCCCAGCCGCGGCGGTGGGGGCCAATTGTTGGTAGCGGGCAGAATACTTCTGTTCCTTGACGCTGAAAGCCGAAAGCGCGGCCGGGAACAGCAGGGCGCCGCCGATGGCGAAAGGCACAGTGTAAGAACCAGTGATGTCGAACAGCAAGCCGGCGGCGAGGATACTCACGAAAGAACCGACCTGATGGCAGAGGAAGGAGATGCCCGAGATGGTCGCCAGGGCCCGAAGGCCATAAACATCTGCAGTTAAAGAGCTGGTCAAGGGTACGCTGGCGATCCAAGAAAAACCCGCCAAGATCGCAAATATCCAAACTCCAGTCACGCCCGGCAGCACCAATAAAAGTATGAAGGCGATGCCGCGTAGAGCATAAACCCCAGCCAAGAGGTTTTTTCTCCCGAACCGGTCACCGAGGAATCCGGCGCCTAATCCGCCCAACACGTTCAGGGCCATCATGACTCCGAAGGCGGTGGCGGCCAGCGTACCGGAAAATCCCTGGCCGATGGCGTAGGGCACGAAGTGGGCTGAGATCATGCCGGTGGTGACGCCGCAGATGGTATACGCGCCGGAGATCTGCCACATGGGCCAGGAACGGAACGAATGGGACCATTCCTCGACCTCGATCGGTCCCCGTTGCCGGCTGGACGCTTCGCTTTTGGCCCTCTCTTCGGTATCCCCGTCAGGTTGGAGGCCCATATCCGCGGGGTCGTCTTTGATGAAGAAATATACCATGGGAAGGGCGAGCAACAGAATCATCAGACCAAGGGCGAGCCAAGTCACGCGCCAACTTGTCGCCTGAAGCAAAAACATTCCGAAGGGCACCAGCACGAGCCCTCCCAGAGACGCTCCGGCCACGTTTATGCCCAACACTGTAGACCGCCTGCGCCGGAACCACTTGGACAGGAGCGCCATTGTGTTCGAGATGTTTGCGCCGCTCATGGCGGTGGACAGCAGGACGCCAAACACGAAGAACAGGTAAAGGTAACTAAAAGTGAGGCTCAGAGATGCGGTAGCCAGACCCGCAACGACCAGCCCGGCCATGATGACGTTGCGGCCGCTGAACCGATCGAACAACCGGCCGACGAATGGTTGGGTGATGCCGTTGATCAAGAAGCCGGTGCCTACGGCAGCCGACAGCATGAACCGGGACCAGCCGAATTCCTCCTCCAACGGGATGATGAAGATACCGAAGCTACTGCGGGCGCCGGTGGTTACAAAGGCAACGAAGACGGTGGCGGCACACACGTACCAGCCGTAGTAAAGCGGTTTATGTGTCTTTTGGTCTGCTTGCATGAAGAACTATTCGGACGGGACCCAGCGCTATGACTGATTTCCGAGTGTAATCGTGAACCTGTCGCGGAATCATACCACCGCCGGCATCGACAAAGTCAGCTTGGTGGGCGAAGAAGACAGACCGTGGCGGCCGGTTAGCCTCCGGCTACGGCGGTGGGGACCCGTGTCTGGTAGCGCACCGAGTATTTGCGCTCTTTGATGCTGAAAGCAGATATCGCGGCCGGCAATAGTAGCGCCCCAACCAGTGCAAATGGCAATGTATAGCTGCCCGTAATGTCAAAAAGCAGACCCGCTAGCAGCACGCTGCCAAACCCGCCGAATTGGTGGAACATAAAGGTAATCCCAGAGATTGTGCCCAAGGCCTTCACGCCGTAAACATCCGCCGTGAGCGAGGATGTTAATACCGGTGTCGCGACCCACGAAAATCCCGCGATCGTCGCGAAGATCCATAAGCCTAAAACGGAATCTACGGTGAGCAACATCAGGTAAGCGATGCCCCGCATGGCATAAGCGAATGCCAGCAAGTTCTTGGTGCCGCCCAACTTGTCGGACAGGATGCCGGCGCCCAATGCGCCAAAGATATTCAAGAACATCATGTACCCGAAGATCGTTGCGGCGGCCGTCCCCGATATTCCTCGGTCCTCGATGGCGAAGGGAATGAAATGTATGGACATCACAAAGGTGGTTGTGCCGCACACGAAATAAGATCCCGCCATCTGCCAAATGGGCGCCGTTCTAAAGGAGTCTTGCCACCGCTCTGCCTCAAGCGGCCCGACAACTTCAGCGCGATTTACGCCTGGGCCATCCTCAGGGGGCGCGGGGTCGCCGTCTGGATAGAGGCCTTTTTGCTCGGGTCGCTCACGTAGGAACAATAGAGCCAAGGGCAGAGAGGATAGGACAATGATTCCCAGCCCAAGCCAGGCAACGCGCCAACTGGTGGCTTGGAGCAGGTACATCGATAGGGGAACCATGATCATCCCGCCCAGCGAGAGGGCTGCGGAGTTGATGCTGATCGCTGTGGCTCGGCGGCGTTTGAACCACCTGGCCATCAATGCGGCGGTATTGGAGGGCCCAGGACCGCTTTGAGCCATCGACAAGACCACGCCGAACATGAATACCAGGAAAAGAATATGGAAGGTGAGGGCCAGCATGGCGGTCGACGTGCCCAGTACAACCAGCGAGACCAATATCAGCTTCCGGCCGCCGGTCCGGTCGAAGATTCGCCCGAAGAAAGGCTGGCTTATCCCGTTTACAAAGACGCCCAGGCCGGCGGCTATCGAGATGGTGAACCGGTTCCAGCCGAATTCGTCGCTCATTGGAACTACGAACACGCCGAAGCTATTGCGGGCTCCTACTGCCACGAATCCTATGAATAGAGTGGCGGCGCAGACGTACCAGCCGTAGTAGATGGGTTTCTTAGTCTCTTGATCTGCTTGCATGAAGAACTAATTGGACAGGAACGCGGCGCTGTGACAGATTTCCGGGCGTAATCGTGAACCTATCGCAGAATCATACCACCGCCGGCATCGACAAAGTCAGCCTGGTGGGCGAAGAGCGATTGCCGCCGCCGGTCAGTCCCCGGCCGCCGCTGTTGAGACGGGTGTCTGGTACCGAATCGAATACTTCCGCTCCTTGATGGTGAAAGCCGATATCGCTGCCGGGAACAACAACGCGGCGACGATGCTGAACGGCAATACATAAGACCCAGTGATGTCAAAGAGCAGTCCGGCCAGAAGCACGCTTCCGAACCCGCCGAACTGGTGGAACATGAATGTGATGCCGGAGATCGTTCCCATGGCCTTGAGCCCGTATACATCGGCGGTGAGCGAGGATGTTAGTGGAAGGGTCGCCACCCACGAGAAACCGGCGATGGTGGCGAAGATCCAGAGTCCGGCCACCGAATCGATGGTGAGGAGACATACGTAGGCGCAGCCCCTCATGAAATACACCAGCGCCAACCAGTTCTTGGTGCCGCCGATCTTGTCGGAAAGCAGACCCGCCCCCAATGCTCCGATTATGTTCAAGCCCATCATGTAGCCGAATATCGTCGCGGCTGTTGTGCCCGAGATCCCCCGGTCTTCAATGGCGAATGGTATGAAATGGACCGAAAGTACGAAGGTCGTGGTACCACATACGAAATAGGACCCCGCCATCTGCCATATGGGAGCGGACTTGAAGGATTCTCGCCAATTTTCCACTTCCAGCGGGCCTTTGACCTCGCGACGGACGGGGTTAGGTTCGCTAGTGGTGGGGATTGGCGTGGGGTCGCCGTCCGGATTTAAGCCAAGGTCCGAAGGTCTTTCCCGGATGAAGAAATAGGCCAAAGGCAGCGATGTCAGAACGATGATTCCCAAGGCGATCCAAGCCGTCCGCCAACTGGTCGCCTGAAGCATATACATCGAGAACGGGACCATGATCAAGCCGCCCAGGGATAGGGCCGCGGAGTTGATGCTGATGGCCGTCGCCCGGCGGCGCTTGAACCACCGGGCCATTAGCGCGGCGGTGTTGGAAAGGGCGGGACCTCCTTGGGCCATCGAAGCGACGAACCCAAACATGAACACCAGAAAAAGGATGTGGAAGGTCAAAGAAAGCAGGATCGTTGACACGCCGAGAACCAGCAAACCGACCAGGATTACGTTTCGTCCGCCGGTCCGGTCAAACAGTTGACCAACGAACGGTTGAATCAGGCCATTGGTAAAGACGCCGAGAGCGGCGGCGATGGAAACGGTGAGCCGGCTCCAGCCGAACTCCTCGCTCATCGGGATCACGAATACCCCGAAGCTGTTGCGGGCGCCGACAGAGACGAATCCAATGAATACCGCGGCAGCACATACGTACCAGCCAAAGTAGATGGGTTTCTTGGTTTTTTCCGTCGTTTGCATCAAGGACCAGGTTTATTACGACTCAGCGTAGTCAAAACGCTAAGGCAATCACACGTTTATTCCGTGAATCATATCACTACCACGGCGGCCAAAAGCAATGACATACCGTGGAATTCGATGCCGGGAGAGATGAAATGGTTGCAGTTTAGCGGGACAACCAGGCGGAGAAATCTTCACCCGTTCCAGTTCCGGTGCTCACGGCGAGCCTGCCATCGGTCAAGACCTGTTCCGGTTGCAGGCGGCCCCAGACCAGCAGCGCCAGGACATCGGCGTCACAGGTGAACGTTGCCGTAGGCTCTCCCTGTGCTTCCTCGATTCGGTTCTCACCATCTCCGATCACCACATCCCGTTGGAAGTCGGCGGCCCCGGTGGTCTGGACCCGGTAGCGGGCGGGAGACTGCGTGGGCTTGAGATCGGCCAGACTCAGGCTGTTTAGCCAGACGGGGAGCCGCTCCAATACCGCGGGCACGCAATCGGGTGAGAGAGGAGCATTAGCGTTGGACGGATAGCGGATGTCCCAATAATGAATGACAACTTCGCTGATGCGGATGGCGACGTAAGCGGATGCCGGTTGCAGCATCCTTAGTCCAAAGCACTCCTTGGACCAGTCATCGTCTTCCATGCTTGAGAAGATCCCACCCAACCGGTCCACGCTGGAGGCGAACGCGTCGGCCAGGTTGGAGCCGGCTGATCGGTGATATTCCTTGGCCATTCGGGCGATGAAGTCCGGAAGCTCGGTTGGCGGCATCGTCCCGATCTCCGGTAATCCCTGTGGTGCCGAGGTGATTCCTGAGCGGCCTTGGGAGATCGCGTCGGAGAAGAACTCGGCGGCCCAGCCCAGGTGGCCGATGACATCTCCAACGGTCCAGCCTTCACAGGGACTGTCCAGCCCCCATTGGTCCGGGCCGGTGCCACGAAGGTACGCTTTGATCCGGCCGGTCTCGGCCTCAATCAGTTCTATCCCTTCCGCAGTCGAAACCATGGTCCTCCTAGAGACCTGTAATTACGCTTTGAGCGCATTGGCGTCTTGCCCGGCGTTTTTGCCAGACAGCCTGCCGAATACCATGCCCGCAGAAAGACCTGACCCGCCGGGGTAGTTGTGATAAAACAGTCCGCCGACCATCTCTCCCGCCGCATACAGGCCGGGGATGGGCTCTTGGCTGTTGGTGACGACCCGGCCGCGCGTGTCGATCTTGATGCCGCCGAATGTGAAGCTGATGCCGCAGGTTACGGCGTAACCCGTGTAGGGCGGGGTGTCGATGAGTTCGGCCCAGTTGCTCTTGGGCGGCGTGATGCCTACGGTGCCGCGGCCGTCTTTAACGGTCGGATTGTAAGGTATGTCGGTCTGCACGGCCGCGTTATATTCCTCGATGGTCTTGACGAAACCGGCAGGGTCGATGTCCAATCGCTCGGCCAGTTCTTTGAGGGTGTCTGCTTTGGCCATGGTCACCTGGTCTATGTGGTATTCGTCCCGCAGCAGGTGTTTGACCTTTTCGTCGAATATGTGGAAGCCGAGGCCCTGGGGTTGGGTCAGGTAGGCCCGCCCAAACTTAACGTAGGTGTAATTGCGGAAGTCCTCACCTTCGTCCAGGAAGCGCTCCCCATTGATGTTCACGATCAGTCCGAAAGGATAGGAATGCTTCTGGTACAGCTCCGTGATCGTGCGGTCGCCGAACGCCGGGGCGTTCATGTCCCAGGCCACAGCGTGGCAACTGCTGTAGTGTCCGTGTGACTGGGCGCCGACGTCCAGGGCCATCTTGATGCCGTCGCCGGTGTTGTATGGGATGCCCCTGACTTTGACGTTCTCCCAACCGGGACCGAGGTAACGGCAGCGCATCTCAGCATTGGCTTCGAACCCTCCGGCGGCTAACACCACCGCGCTGGCGGAGATGTCTTCGAACCCGTCTGGGCCCAGGACCGTGAGTCCACTGATGCGGCCTTTTTGGTCTTGTAATAGTTTTTTCGCCTCGGTGGAGTACCTCACGTCTATCCCCATATCGGCGCAGATGTCGAACTGTTGGTCGGACAGGCCCTTACCGGCGCCCACGGCTTCCACCAACAGGCCGCCCCAGAACCGGTACTTGTCGCCATCTTTGAATGCCTGACGGCCATAGGCCAGCACGAACCGGACACCTTTGGACTGGAGCCATTGCATGGTCGGCAGAGATTGGCTGACCAATATCTGGGCCAGATCAGGGTCGGTTAGACCTTCGGTGACCCGCATCATATCGTCGTAGAACTGGTCCTCGGTATAGCTGCCCACTTCCACCTGGTTAACTTCGGTCTCAGACATATCAGGTATGACTGTTCTGATGTCGTCCAGGCCTTCGAACGCAAAGCGAATGATTCCGCCGGTGAAGTAGGTGTTTCCGCCCCGGAAATATTCGGGGGCCTTCTCTACTACCAGGACCGAATCGGTATTTTCTCTGGCGGCGATGGCCGCGGAAAGGGCCGCATTGCCGGCGCCGACTACTATCACGTCATATTGATTTGCCACTATTGGGTACCTCCAGGGGAGTCCCTAAACGGGTCTGAGTTAACGGGTTTCGGTTGGTTTCGTTCAGCCTTTGAAGCGTGAACTATAATAATCCGTCAGACATAAACCTACAAGATAAACGCGGAGATTGGACATGGACCGGTGCGAATGGGCAGGAAACGAACTGATGATTTCCTATCACGATGAAGAATGGGGCGTGCCGCTGCACGATGACCGGCTCTTATTCGAGTTTCTGATCTTGGAGGGCGCTCAGGCGGGCCTTAGTTGGAACACAATCTTGAACAAGCGCGAGAACTACCGCGCGGCCTTCGACAACTTCGACGTGCTGGCCATATCGAAGTACGGCGACGCCAAGGTCCAGAGTTTGTTGGCGGACGCGGGTATCGTCCGGAACCGACTCAAGATCGCGTCAACGATCAGGAACGCCCAGACATTCTTGAAAGTGGTGGAAGAGGAGGGCAGCTTCGACAGCTATATCTGGGGGTTCGTGGGCGGCAGCCCCAATACGAATACTTGGAGTTCCATGTCAGAGGTGCCGGCGTTCACTGCCGAATCGGACGCCATGAGCGAAGACCTGAAAAAGAAGGGATTCAAGTTCATTGGAACGACCATCTGTTACGCTTATATGCAGGCGACCGGTATGGTAAATGACCATAAGATGGGCTGCTTCCGGCACGGGCAGGTCTAACAGCCCACAGACAGCCCACAGGTTGCCGCCGTCCTGTGCCCGGTTTAAGATACACGCGGCCCAAGTCGCAGTTGATGACTACTGGGCTGCTCCGCAACAGGTCCTGATTAAAATTAGGGGGATCCGCCAGCATGAAAGCTGCGAGACTTGTCGGACCAAAACTCTTTGAGTTTCTGGAAACTGAGACGCCGGTGGCCAACGACGGCCAGGTACTGATCAAACTGGAGCGCGTGTCCGTATGCGGCAGCGACTGCCGCCACGGGTTCAATATCCACCCCGAGGAAGAATATCCCATGGACATCGGCCGGCCTTGCCACGAGTTGGCAGGGACCATCGTTGAGAGCCGCACCGATGAATACCAAGAGGGGCAGCGGGTTATCGCGATACCGGAGAGGGGCAAAGGAGGGCTGGTGGAGTACATGACTTCAGACCCCAGCCGGATGATCCTGCTGCCCGACGAAGGGCCGTTGGACGAGTGGGTCATGTGCCAGCCTTCGGGCACAGTGCTGTATTCCTGCCAGCAAATGCCAAACATCCTGGGCAAGAACGTCGTCGTCATGGGTCAGGGAAGCATCGGCCTCAGCTTCGCCATGATCACCTCTCGTATGGGAGCGTCCAGCGTCGCGGTGGTGGACCCCTTGGACTACCGCCTGGAGAAATCCAAGATATTTGGCTCAACCCACCAGATCAACCCCGATAGAGAGAACCTGGATGAGGCTATCTTGGAGATCACCGACGGTGTGGGCCCAGACGTGATCATCGAGGCAGCTGGATATCCCGACAGCTTCAACAGCTGTTTCCGTCTGGTCCGCCAGTTTGGCACGATCATCGTCTTCGGCGTACAGGCCGACGAGTTTGTTTCCATCGAGCACAATTACATCATGGACAAGCAGCCGCGGATGATCGGCACGACGGGCGCCCGCAGCGGAGACCCCACCAGCCAGATCAAACACATGGTGGCGCTCAGGCAGCGGGGCTGGTGCGAACCCGCCGATTTGATCACTCACCGCATGGGCTTTACAGATGTACAAAAGGCCTATGACATGTATGATCAACAGCAGGAAGAAGTTATCAAAGTAGTGATGGACATCACCGCATAGGGTCCTTATAAGATTTCAGGGGCGGCAAGGCCCGGGATGTGTGTCCGGGAAGTGTGATGAAGGGGTGTTGTGATGATGAAGCCGGCATTTGAGATCAGGATGGTCAAAGAGAACCTGGACCTGTCGATGGCGTTGTTGCAGGCGGTCCAGGAACAGAAAGTAACGGCAAGACAGCTTTTTCGGGAGGGCCCCGAAGATATGTTCGTCGCCTTCGCGGTAGACAATGACGGACCCGACCAGGCGGAATTAACGCGGCGCGCAGCCAACCAGGCTCGCGCCGCGTTTGCTTTGGCGGTGATTCAAACGCAAAGAAGCCTGGACCGGGTTTTTACCAACCCACCACTGGAAGAAAAAGACTCCGATCTTAGCGCGGCTCGGTGCGTGATGTTCCTGCTGAACAACACCGTCTTCGCCAATCTATTCACGCCTGTCTGGAATTGCCCTCCCGAATACCGCCGCCGGTTCGAAGTGCGGCCGATCAACCTTCTGATCGACGCCGGCGAACTCCATGGCAAGCAGCTTAGTTGGGACCACGTTGGAGGCTTGCGGCAGTTCATCGACCTGCTGGTCTATTTCGCCAACTGGGCCGAAGACCTGACTGAGATCGAGCAGCCGGCCGCCGGGCAAAACGACACGCCGGCGGCCAGATGGGAGTCTGTACCCGAAGATGATGCGCAGCCTGAGATAGTCATCGCCAGCCCAGCGCCGGCGCGGATGATCGATGGCGCGGTGGCCAGGTTCGTTGACGTGCAGTGCGACGTGAGTAACGGTAACCTGGTCCTGGCCAAGGAATTGTATGAAGGATTCCAGGCGTGGTGCCGGAATACCGGCCAAGACGACGTTTCCCAGCGCAGCTTCGGTATGCAACTCACCGCCATGGGATTCCAACGCCGCCGCCGGGGCCGGGGGAAACACTGGTGGGACGGCATACGCTTAGTTGCCGCCGCAGCTCCATTGATCGGAGAAACGTTGGTCGAGAGGAGCCCGGAGTTGACGAACGGTCATTACGAAGGCTACCAGGCGGAACTTCCTACCTAACCCTGTTTACCCCACTCGGCCGCCGGAACTCGGCGGCTGACTCTGGCCGCGTCAACACCCGGGCTGATTCAGGTTTCCACAACAGCCCTTTCTTGTGCGCAGCTTGATGAAGTTGTTTCGAGCCAGCAGCCCCAGTTTGCGCCAGATTGGCATGGGCTGCTTCAGATTGGTCCACGGTTGAAAGGCTGTTTCGCCGTTCTGGTTCTCGGGGGCACACATGGTTGCCGGATTATGCCATTCGGTTAGAATAGAGGCAACCTGACCCGGGAGACACTGATGCCAGATTACCTCGACCGACTCTCGCGTTTCGTCTGCGAAACCCGCCTGGAAAACTTGGAATCGTTTACTGTTGATGCCGCTAAATCGGTGGTATTGGACACCATCGGCGCGATGCTGGCCGGTAGCCGCCTTCCCGAGAACGTGAAGCTGGCGCAGTTGGCTGCCAAGACCGGCGGCCAGGGACCGGCAACCCTTTTGGGACAGCCTGGCTCGGCAACCGCGGTCTTCGCCGCTTTGTCAAACGCCACCGCCGGAGTGGCCTTGGAGATGGATGAGGGCAACCGGTTGGGCGGAGGACACGCCGCCATTCACGTGATACCCGCGGCGCTGGCGGTGGCCGAGGAACGGGGCGCCACAGGGAAGGAATTCTTGGAGAGCGTCATCGCCGCATATGAGGTGACCTCCCGAATCGGCACCGGCACGAAAGTCAGGAAAGCGGTCCACTCCCACGGGACCTGGGGGACCATCGGCTCAGCGGTGGCAACGGCCAAGTTGATGGGGTTCGATGGGGCCCACACGACGGAGGCGATAAACGTCGCCGCATCCATGAGCCCGGCCAATACATGGGCCCCATGCATCGAAGGGGCGACCATCCGCAACCTCTACCCAGGCCGCTCCGGGTTTCAGGGCATCATGGCGGCCCAATTGACCCTCTGCGGCTTCACGGGACTAGAGGACGGCCCATCGGATATCTACAACACCATCCTAGGCGATTCTTTCGACCCCGAAGCAGTGGTGCAAGAGCTGGGCGTGCCTGGAGCCTACCGGATCCAGCATAACTACTTCAAACTCCACGCTTGCTGCCTGTACAACCATCCGGTGCTGGACGGCGTTCAGGCACTGCAGGGCCGGGAGGGATTCGCCGCCGACGATGTGGACCGCATCAGGGTAGAGGCCCCGGCGCTGGCGACGATCATGGTTGATCCGGAGCCGGCGAACATGCTGGCCGCCAAGTTCTCGCTACCCTACGCGGTGGCGACGGCGATCGTGCATAACAGCACCGACATCACGGCCTTTTACCCAGACCGGCTACAGGACCCGGCGACCCTCGCGCTTGCCCATCGCGTGGATATCGTTGCCGACCCGGAGATGGACCTGCGGCGTTACGACTATCCGGCGGCCAGGGTGGCCATTTCATTGAAGGACGGGCGTACTCTGACCGAGGATGTGACCGCCCACCACGGAGACGCAGAAAATCCAGCTTCCCGCGAAGAATTGGTGGCTAAGTTCAACTTCTTAGCCGAGGATATCTTGGGTGATGAGGGCGCGGTCCAAGTGGCCGAGACGGTAGGCTACCTGGATGCCCTGGAAAATATCAGGGAACTGACCCGCTTGCTCAAACCAAGCTAGCCGTCTCTACCGGCCGCGCTCGTCGCCCCACAGGATTATGTGGAGGCGGGTGGTAAACCGGAACCCGTTTTTCACGCACGCTTCTGATAGCCAGGCGCTCTTCTTTGCCAGAGCTTCAGGCGTTCTTCCCTCGGGCATCAACAAGACTCGGTCCGGATCCAGCCCGTATCGGTCCCGCAGAGCGCAGACCTCATCAACATCCGCTTCCCCGGTCACCACAAACTTGAAATAAGCCTCGTCCAACCCGGCAAACACTTCCAAAACCGAAGGCACCTGGCTCCCCGCCAAGGGGTTGCCGGAGGTGCGGAGCTTGGGGGACACATTCCATTGGCCAATGTGGCGGAGCATCTCCGGCGCCGGTGCGATCGTCCCATTGGTCTCCACCTCGAAGGTGTAACCCTCTTCCGCCAGAGACTCCACCAGACGGGTCAGTCCGGCCTGCTGCAGCATCGGTTCGCCGCCGGTGATCACCACGTGGGAGCAGTCGAAGGCTTGTATCTTGGCCTGGACCTCGGACGCTTTAAGGTCCACCACTTCGGTCTGATAATCGAAGTTCTGCCAGTCCCAGGTGTATTTGGTGTCGCACCAACGACAGGCCAGATTGCAGGTAGCCAACCGTAGGAATACCGAGGGCACACCCATGGACACCCCCTCACCCTGGATAGAGTGGAATATCTCCGGTTCTCCCCCTGATCTCCGGCTGACCTTAAGCATTTTTAGATACTACCTCTTAGAAACACCACCAAGTTCATCCGCTCATCCTGAGCTCGTCGAAGGAGGCGCATAAGTCATGATTTTGGAGAAGAAATGTTTAAACACAAGAGGTAGTTCGACAGGCTGACCATGAGCGGGAGAAGTGAGGGTTAGTTAATTGCCGCTCCCCGTCATTCTGGCGAAGGCCAGAATCCAGATTGACTGCCTTAGCCGACCAGCATATACGAGAGCATTCCTGGATTCCAGCCTTCGCTGGAATGACGGTATTCGCCGCAGGATCACAGGGCAAATCGAGCCTCGTTGACGACAGAACATGCGGGTTAAAAACCCGCGCCTACGCCCCGTCGTTCTGGCGAAAGCCGGAAACCACGTACGCCAAGTTCATCGGGTCTTAATATACCTGACAATTGCCCTTTGAGGATCCTTCGACAGGCTTAGGATGAGCGGATTTGGCGGACCTATTCTTGCAACCAAGTATCAGTCGGTCCGTGTCTACGGCAGGGCCGGGTCGCGATAACCGGCGTCCTTGAATCCGTTGGCTCTCAGGATGCAGCTATCACAGCGCTCGCACGGTGTCTCGCCGCCCTGGTAGCAACTCCACGTCAACTTCAAAGGGGCCCTGAGCTCCATGCCAAATCTGACGATATCGGCCTTGGACATCTCAATTATAGGTAACTCTATCTGCAGAGGCACGTGATACTCGGTCCAGAGCTTGCTTCCGTAGCCCAGGGACTCCCCCATCTTGTCGAAGAACTCGGGCCGGCAGTCGGGATAACCGCTGTAGTCGATGGCGTTGGGGGCCATGTAGATCAGGGCTTGAACATCGTCGGGAGACACGTTTTCCAGCTCGATGGCATGGAGCACCTGACTCTCCAGATAGGCGGCAGCCAGGGAAAGGAAGATCGTGTTTCGCAGGGGAACGTAGGTGATGGGGATGCTGTTGCCCATCTGGGCGGCTTCCCGGTTTTCGGGGACTGGGAACCGGTCAGGGTTGGTCAGCGCCGAGTACCAGGCAACTTTGCCCAAGAAGGAGATGTCCAACAGTTCCTGGGTCACACCGATGGACCTGGCGACATCGGCGGCGCACTCGACCTCCTTGCTATGGCTTTGGCCGTAGTGAAAAGTTAGGGCAGTCAGGTGGTCGGTCTTGCCCTTGGCCAGAGCGGTCACTGTGGTTGAATCAAGTCCGCCTGAGAGCAGGCTGACTCCGTAGCTGGGCACTGTGTTAATTCTCCCCGTGATATTCGGCGAATTGGTTCACCGATTCCCAAAGCCGGACTTTGGCGGGAGCCACGCCGCAGAGCTCAACCGTCTTTTCGTACAGTGCCCGGCTCATAACCTCGCACGAGGGGTTCTCGTCCTGGAATTTGTATAACCGAACCAATTTAGCGCCGCTTAACCCTTCGATCAATTCGCTGTCCCGGCTGTTAAGCAGGAAGGCGTGGTCCCAGTTCTCGTCTACCCAGGTCTTGATGCGGTCTTTCAGGTCAGTGAAGTCGTAGACCAGTCCCAATTCGTTCAGGGACTGGGACTCGATAAAGACCTCCGCGCGGTAGGTGTGGCCGTGGGGGTAGGCGCACTTGCCGTTGTAGTCCAAGAGGCGGTGCCCACTGTCGAAGGTGAACTCGATTCTGATCTGGTACATGGGAGAAACGTGGAGGCGGCGGGCGTACCCGTGTGCCTACTTGCCGCCTTCGTCGCGGCTGTGTTCGACGCTTACTGTGGTGTGCAAACCGCCCCGGACCTTGTAGTCCAGGGTGATCTTCATAGACCTAGGCTGGCAGACCGCCACCAGGTCGTTGAGAATACGATTGACGGCATGCTCCTGTACGATGCCCACGTCTCGGTAGGAAAGAAGATAGTACTTCAGGGACTTCAGTTCGATGCACGAATCGCTGGGCACGTAGGAGATGGTCAGCACGCCGTAATCGGGGAGGCCGGTCCAAGGGCAGACCGCGGTGAATTCGTCGGTGTCGATCTCAACCTGCGATTGCTGATCTGGGTATTCGTACTGAAATGTGAGCAGGCACGATGGGTCGATGGCCTCCTCGCCTTTGGAGGGCAATTCCTGGTCAAGGCCCTCGTACTGTTCCTTCAGTTCCTGGATGGTCGCCATGCGTGCCTCCGTGCTGGTCTGAGCCGGGATGCGGTAATGCTTTGCCCATAATGATAGGTGGGCGGGTTGGAGGGTGTCAAAGCGTCTTGCACGGCCTGATGCCTGACGCTAAGATACGGGCACCCATACGGATAGCTCCCAACAACATAGGATGCTCAGCCATGACCCAGGTAACCAACACCGCAAGCACACTGGAACAACTGGACGCTCTATCCATCGACGAGGCCCAATCCCTGTCCTTCAAGGAACGGGACGGGTTGTTGGACCTGATCATCGCCGAAGGCCGCCACGAGGCCACCGATTCTGTTTCGTTCCGCACCGGCATGTACACCGATTACTTCGATGAAGATATGACCAGGATGCTCAAAGTAAGGGCGATCAAGGTCTACGTCCGTGGCACCACATCTTCGAATTTCGATGGGGAAGTTGTGGGCGACAATTTCATGGACCAGTACCGCGCCTGCTTCCGCCACGTTCAAACTACGCTAACGGCCGCCCGCACCAGTTACAGCCGAGTGGTCAACATGGTCATCTTCCTGACGAACATGGACAACTGGGAGAAGTTCAACGAAGTCTTCCGGGAGTTTGTGCCCCACCCGCCTTGCCGGGCGGTGATTGGCACCACCGGCCTGGCCAGTAGCCCGCTGGTCATCGAGATCGTTGACTGCTTCGCCTACCGAGTGGCTGACTAAGAATAAAAGTCCAGATGGAGGAGTAAATGGCTAACCTGACACTGGCGTACAAAACAAGGGCATACAGCACCGGCACTCTTGGCCGGGCCATATGTAATGCCCGTACCCATCACTTCGTTGCCGACGACGCCGGCGGCGAGGAGTTGGGCGCCGGGGAGTTCTTCTTCTCGGGGATCGGCGCCTGCGCCGTGAACATGGTGGAGCGACTAGCCGATAAGGACGACATCGGACTGGAGTGGATGGATGTCAGCGTGGAGTCCTACCGTGACTCGGACATCGACCACGGCGACCTAACGCTTTACGATGCCATCCGAATCAAGTTCGAGATGTGGGGTGTTGACGACGAAGACGCCCACAACCTGGTCGAAACCTGGAAGAAGCGTTGACCCCTCTATGGTTCGGTCGCCGTGGCGACCTCTGACACGACCGTGGAGTTGGTCTCCCATTCTGAGAACCACCGGTAGGGAACCACCAGTAACGACACTAGGCACGGCATATTTAAGAGATTAACGGCTGAGGAACCTTAGCCAGGGACTATATATGCGCATCTGCTCTTTCTTGCCCAGCGCGACCGAAATGGTTTTTGACCTGGGTCTCAAGGACCAACTCTACGGCGTAACCCACGAGTGCGACTATCCTCCGGAGGCGCGGGACAAACCCCATGTGGTCCACAGCGTCTTCGAGGGTCAAGAACCCACCAGCGGCGAGATCAGTAGGGTGATTGCCGAGCGTTTGAAAGAAGGGCTCGGCATCTACGAGATCGATGCTGAATTGCTGAAAGCGGCCGAACCGGACCTGCTCATAACTCAAGCCATCTGCGAAGTTTGAGCCATATCGTCTCGGCAGGTTGCCGAGGTAAGCGTGGGGCTAGCCAAAGAGCCTGAGATTCTGTCCCTCGACCCGCTACACATCGGCGACGTGGTTGAAGACCTCAACCGGGTCGGCCGGGCGACCGGGACGGAGGCTAAGGCGTTGGAGATCACCGCCGGACTCACCGCGCGCATCGAGGCTGTTGCCGAGCGTGCCAAGGACGCCGACAGTCACCCCAGCGTGCTACACGTCGAGTGGGCCGACCCGGTGATGTGCGGCGGCCATTGGGTCCCGGAGATGACGGAACTGGCCGGCGGGACCAACAGTTTCGGGGACAAAGACACCGGAACTTTGAAGCTGGACTGGGATGAAGTAGTGGCCAGCCAGCCGGAGATCATCATAATGATGCCATGCGGCTTCGACGTGAAGCGGGCGCTGGAAGACATGCCTACCATGACGGCGAAACCGGGTTGGGAAACGCTGCCCGCGGTGAAGAATAACCGGGTTTACGTGGTGGATGCGGGCGCCTACACCAGCCGTTCAGGACCCCGCCTGGTCACGGGTCTGGAGATAATGGCGGAGATGATCCATCCAGAGCTGTTTTCGGGCCTCATACCCGAGTCTGGGGCGCTGCGTCTCTTCGGAGATCTGACTAAGACTTCTTAAAGAGTCCTAGTTCAACCTAGGCCCCTGGAATGGGTTCTGTTTGACGACGCGGTCTCGCAGTTCCTCGTTGCCCTGCTTCAGCAATGGGATCAGGTCCGCCAGGCGTGTTGCGGCTGTCTCTGTGACCAAAAGACTTTGCCTTAGGTGCGGTTCCAATTCCAGGTTGGTGGCGATGGCATATGAAAGCTGGATGGGGTCTTCTGGGATGTCTACCCGTGACGTATAACCCCCGGTGAGCGCCGTTAGGTTCCGTACCAGGGCCACATACTCCTCATTGATCTGAGGCACCAACTCGGCACAGCCTTCGCCTTCCAGATCAGGCAGGAACCGGACGCGTCCTACCAGATAAGGCACCCGCTGGATGATCTCTTCGATCTCGAACCGCTGCTGACCCTTGGTCATGATGTTCAATCGGCCCTGGTCCAAAATCTCGGACCGCAAGATTTTGGTTGAGGTACCGATGCGTTCTGGGTCGGCCGGATCGCCGACTTCTAGTCCCTCTTTGATCAACACCACGCCAAAGGGAGCATCCTGGTCCATGCACTCCCCAATCATGTCCTTGTAGCGCTCTTCGAATATGTGAAGAGGCAGGTCCATGCCGGGGAAGAGGACCAGGTTCAACGGGAAGAGTGGCAGTCTGGTGAGTCCGTCTGAAGACTCTTCGTGCGGCTGAGCCATAACACCCGGAGTATATTCCCCGGCCCACCGGCAGTACAAGGACGCAGGGGGATGAAGAAAGACCGCTAACGGCGGTTCTTTGCCCGGCGGACCCGGAAGCTTGTTGGCCCTTTCTGATGCCTCGCCCACCGCAAGTAATCGGAGAACTCAGGATTGGCCCGCAGGGCTTCGATGGAATTCAATTCTCTGGCCAGAGTCGTTTCGGAAAACATGGCGTGGAGCTGCCGGTGACAGGTGGGGCAGAGCTTGACCTGGGGTCCGAGCCTTCCGCCCCGGGAGCGGGGAACCAGGTGGTGTGAGGTGAACCGTAGAGACTCGCGCTTGCAGAGTCCGCAGACCGGCGTCACTTCGACGGGACTGGCCGGCGTGACTTCGACCGCGGCGCGGCGCGCCAATTCGCTAACCCTTCTCTGGCACTTCCAGGAAGCGCCATCCCGGAAGGTCAACCTGCCATTCGTCGTCTTCCCACAGCATGGGCAAGATCAGACCGTTCATGGCCCGGCCGTGTTCCACCTCGGTGGTGTCGTCTTGCATGCCAAAGGGAAGAAACGCGAAGGCGTGCATGTCGTCCAGATAACTGGTGGGAGAGATACCCAGGTCCGTCAGGTCTTCCAATGGCCACAGGCTTAAGACCGTACTCCGGAAGTCGTCCAGCATGGCGGCGCGCAGGGGATGGTCCGAGTTGTAACCGGCGCGGTAGGCGTCTTGCATGTTGACCCGGTTCTTGGTGGCCCACACACCCATCCGCATGCCGCGGGTCTCCTTGGACAGCATGGACCAGGCCAGATCCATCTCTCCGTCTCTAACAGCTTCGGCGAAGACACCCGCCCTGTTGCCGCATTCGTCGGGGAAGGGGCTTCTTTTGTCACCAGGTATGCGCATCGATAGTCCGTTTGGGTGTCAATTTGCGGGCTGGGATCACCAGCCGATGGCGTAGCCATCCCTTCTTGGGTCAGCGGCGCCTTGGAGTGCGCCGGATTCGGAGTCAACTTGAATCATCATCTCGCTGCCCTGGGCGCCCCAATCTGGCATCATGTTCAGTTGATGCCCCCGGCTTTCCAGCGCCTGGCGGACGTCCAACCCGAACCGGGACTCCATGTGCAAGAGATTATCACAGGTGTGGGGCACGTTGGACTCGGTGGGGCTGTGCGAATTCCGCCATCGAGGGGCTTCCACCGCCTCAGACACCGTCATACCGAAGTCGATCAGATGGGTGATCACCTGCATGTTCGTCTGCACCTGGGTGTCGGCGCCCGGCGTGCCGCAGACCAGCATCAGGCTGCCGGTGCCCGCGGGCTTTCCCATCGAAGCGGGACCGTCGTCGTTGAATACCATCACCGGGTTCATGGTGTGGCGCACCCGTTTGCCGGGCTGGAGGCAGTCCACATGGTCCGGATCCAGATGCCAGTAGGTCATCCGGTTGTTCAGCAGGATTCCCGTGTCTCCGGCGACTAGGCTGGAGCCCAACGAACTCTGGATGCTTTGGAGCTGGCAAACCGAGTTGCCCCACCGGTCCACGATCACGAAACAGGTGGTGTCTTCTTCCTGCACGGAGCCGGCAGTCACCCTCCCCGCGTCACCGGAGCTGCCCTGGAACACCCAAGGGTCTCCGTGGGTTGGGTCGGCTGCCCGGTCCGGGTCGATGAGCTTGGCACGCTCTTTGGCATATTCCTTGGAGATCAGGCCCAGGGTGGGGACGTCCGTATGGTCCGGGTCGGCCATGTATGCCTCCCGGTCGATGAAGGCCAGTTTCTTGGCCTCCACCATCATGTGGATGCTCTCGGCGGTGCTGCAGCCCATCGATCGGAGGTCGAACTGCTCCACCATGTTCAGTTCTTGGAGGAGGATATGGCCGCTGGAGTTGGGTGGGGCTTCATACACCGAGTAGCCCTTGTAGGTGGTGGATATGGGTTCCTCCCACCGCGAGCGGCAATCGGCCAGGTCTTTCATGGATAGGAGACCGCCCTGCTCCTGGCAGAACTTGACCATCGCTTCGGCGATCGGTCCCTGGTAGAAAGCGTCCCGGCCGCCTTCAGCGATGGCTTGAAACGTCTTGGCTAGGTCTTTCTGGTAAAGCACTACCCCTGGCTTCGGGGGCTTGCCGCCGGGGGCGAAGATGGCCTGGGAAGTGGGGAACTCTTGCAAGAGGGAATCGGCGGCGATGACCTGAGACAGCACGTGGGACACTGGGAAACCGTTGTCGGCCAAGTCGATGGCGGCGGCGAACAGCTCGGATAATTTCAAAGTCGCGTACTTATCATGAGCTGCGAGCCAGCCGTCTAGGAGTCCCGGCACCGAAACTGAACGAATCCCCTTCTGGGGAATGCCTTCCGCCTGATAACGTGCTAGGTCTGTGGCGTAAGGTGCGGCCCCGGTGGCATTGCAGATGTCGATCTTATTCTGGGCCTTGTTGTAGATCATGATGTAGCCGTCGCCACCGATACCCGACATGTTCGGTTCCACCACGTTCAGAGCCGCGGCGGTGCCGATGGCGGCGTCCACGGCGTTCCCGCCTTTCTGTAGGATGGCCATCCCGGCCTGGGCGGCCAGCGGCTGCCCGGCGCAGACCATCCCGTTCCGTCCCATAACCACGGGCCGGTTCGACTCAAACTTAACGCCATGAGGTGACTGCACCATGTTTATCTCCTACAGCAGTTCCTTCTCCCGTACACGGGAGAAGGTTAGGGTGAGGCTTTCGCTTCTTTATCTACCGGATTCAATGCTAGAAGGATAGATTCCTTCACCCCGTCCATCTCATTTAAAACCTGATTGTTCCAAAAGCGAATGACGGTATAACCAAGCACATTCAGGTAACCCGTGCGAGTCTCATCGTATCCATCTGATTCCAAATGCTGCCCGCCGTCCAACTCTACCACCAGACGGCTCTCGAGGCACACAAAATCCACCATGAAGTTGCTGATCGGGTGTTGGCGCTTAAACCGGTATCCGCTTAGCTGACGGCTTCGCAATTCTTGCCAAAGAACTGCTTCGGCATCGGTTGAGTCTTTTCGTAACTGGCGAGCGCGAGTGATTTTGAGGCTACGTGGCTTCATTTAGGATACTAGTTTACGGAATCCCTTTCGGACGGCAAGGTACTGTTGTCATCGAAGTTGGTTGGCGGCGGACGGTCGCCCTCACCCTAACCCTCTCCCGTCGCAACGGGAGAGGGTTAGGGTGAGGGCGCTCTATTCGATGTAGAAGTTCTTAATCAAACAAAAAAATGGGCCTCGATCATTCGAGGCCCATTTAATTTCACTAGATTGTCCTAGTAGTGGTTTAGTGACCGCCGCATCCGCCGCCGCCACATCCGCATCCACCACCACCACCGCCATCACCGCCGCTGCCGCATGCGCAGCCACTGCCGCAGCCGCCGCCGGCGCTGGCGAACATGGGGTTGTTGATCACGAACCCAACCTGTCCACCCAGGTTCTCGACGTAGTCGATGGTCGCCTCTTCCAAGAAGGGAGCACTGTCCGAGTCCATGAGGAAATTTACTCCTTCCATGGACATGACGGTGTCGTCGGCCTGGGATTCGTTTTCCATGGTCAGCATATATTGAAGGCCGCCTGCCTCGGCAGGTATCGCGACTACCCTCAGCGACCCGTTAGTTTCACCCTGTTCTTCCATGACTTCCTTGAGTTTCTCGATGGCGAGGGTCGTAACTTCCATTGCCTGTTCTCCTTGGGAGACTGTCTCGGGAAGATTTTTCAGCGGTAACCACCGCAAAAATGTATGAATCAAAAATATCACAAACTGAAATGCCCAGTCAACGTCAGGGGATACCTGGCCCGGCCACTGTGTTCGGGTGTTCACAGTCCGGGTTTCGCTATCCGGAGAAGGACATACCTCGTCAATGTCAGCTCCGCGTTGACACCCTGGAAAGCGCGTTTCTACACTCAATTTCAGCGTGAGATAACGGCCAACAGCAAGGCGAGGCCCCAGTATTAGCCAGACAACAAAATACCCGGAATCAGCCTGAGGGACAGACCCACCATGGTCTGTCCCTTTTCTGGTTGTAAGGACAACGGGAACACCCACGAAACTCAAATGCGGTCAAGGAGTGATGATGCCGACTAGCACCCAGGAATCCGGGCGGGAACGCCGCCTTCTTTTGGAATCGTTGCAAGCTTTCAGCCGTGGCGACGGCGATGCGCCGTTGGTCACCAAATGGACCGCCGCATCTAAATCCGGAGTGAGCCTTGATTCAGAGTGCCCGTTGAATGATCTGCACATCAAGGCTCCTTCAAATGAAACGCAAGACCAGGCGATAACCTTCGTCCTCTCTACAGATGATGTCGACCGGCACGGCGATGTCATCTCCGCCGACGGCTGGGTGTTGGACGCCTACGAGGAGAACCCGGTCTTACTCTGGGCCCACGACTACCGGCATCCAGCCATCGGCCGGGCCGCCAAGATGTGGACGGAGCCCCACCGGCTGTTGGCCAACATGGAATTCGCACCCACGGAATTCGCCCAGGAGATCGCATCTTTGTACCGCTCAGGATTCCAATGGGGAGTGTCCGTGGGATTCAAGCCCCTGCGCTACGAGGAAAGAAGGGACGAAAAAACCGGGTCTTTCCTGGGACTCCGGTTCCTGGAGCAGGAATTGTAGGAGGTCAGTGCCGTTCCGGTCCCGGCCAACCGTAGCGCACTACGCCGTTCGGACGGGCCCGATCTTCATTCATTGAGCGCCCTGTGGCCGGTGCTGGAGTCCCAGGTAGACGATCTGGCCAGGGTCGCCGGAGACATCTCTGAAACAGTGGCCGAACTGGAAAACAACGCCAAGGGAATGAAGATTCCTGACCGGTCCGCGGACCTGGCGGCTGATCACGTCTCGGAAATCATATCGGCCCTACGTTCCGGACGGGTTTGACCGTACCCGCCGAAGACTCTTCGCCCCAGCAGCGTTCACCGCCGACATACGGCGACGAATCTGAAAGAAACACTGGCTACTGACCCCGCCTTCTACTAATCGAACCAAGGAGTTGAATATGACTATCGCGGCACAAGATTTGGAACTTATCAAACGAGAGCTGTCTGGGATACGCGAGTTTTACGACGCCCGGATAAACACGGAGATCCCGCCGTTGAAAGAGGAGATGGACCGCATCTCAGGCCAGCTTAATAAGGCGCAGCAGCTGTGGCGAGACGGAGAGAAAAGGGCTTTGCTCTCACGCTTCGGCGGCAGCGACCGGCCCAGAGTCGACTTCGGGAAATACGCCGGGCTGGACCACCTGGACATCGCCTGTGCCCGCAGCCTCCTGACCGCTCAGTTGCGTGAGCCGTCGGGGGTTAACCCTCGGATGCTGGAGGACTGGCAGTCCAATCTAAAGGCAGCTATGGACTCGACGACCTCGGGCTCCGGCGACGAATTGTTGGACACCCAGGAGGCCCGCGCACTCTGGGACGACGTTAATCTGGAGACTTCGGTGGCGCCCCTTTTCAACACGGTCCAGATGCCTAGCAACCCATTCCAGATCCCGCTCCAACTGGGCGACGTGAATTGGTACCCCGGAACGGAGAACGTGTCCACCAAGAGCACCGGCCTGGCCACCGCCCGGCAGACACTTACCGCCTACGAATTGGTGGCCGAAGTCCCCTGGTCCTACGACCTGGACGAAGACTCGGTGATCGCCATGATGGAAGAGCTGCGGCGCAGCCTGATGCGGAACGCCCGTGAGGTCATCGACGATGTGATCTTGAACGGCGACACGACCGTCACCAACAACATCAATGCCGACGGCGCCACGATCGCAAACACCGACGCCGGCAAGGGCCAATGGCTGCTGGGCTTCGACGGACTCTTGCACTTGCCGCTGGTGGACAACACCAGTCAGGCAACCGACCACAACGCCGCAGTCTCTGATGACATGTTCAACGAGGTTCGGTCCAAGCTGGGAAAGTATGGCGTGCGGCCTTCTGAAACCGTTTACGTCACCGACGTGAATACCTTTATCAGGGCGCTCAGTGTGTCCAACTTCCGCACTCTAGACAAATTCGGGCCCCAGGCAACCCTCCTCACCGGCCAACTAGGCGCGGTGGAAGGCATCCCGGTGATCGTCTCGGAACAGATGGCGCTGGCCGACACCGACGGCAAGGTCACAGACGCCGGGAGCGGCACCAACACCGGAAGGCTGCTCATCGTCAACCGCTCCCAGTGGCGTGTCGGATTCAAGCGCGAATTGACTATTGAAACCGTTCGAGATGCCCAGAAGCGGCAGAACATCATGGTCGTTAGCTTCCGGATCGGTCTGCAAGAACGGACCGGCTCCCGGTCAACGGCCACCCACACGGCCCTCCACTACGACATAACCGGCGTCTAGGCGGCGCAGCCGCGTTTAGGGAGGCCATGACTGGGTAAAGCCATAGCCTCCGGACACTCACCAGACAAGATTATTCTAAGTACGGACGCACCACCGTCCGGAAGATAGAGAGGACAAATGACAACGATCAGTCAGAAGGACCCGGTAGCCGAAGCCGTTAAGAATATGATTCCTCCCGACCAGAGCGGCGTCGTTTACGTTGCCAAACGATACATCGTAGAAGCTTTGGCCTCAGGCAACACCAACGCATTCGCCTTCGCGGTCCAGAACCCGGAGGCCGTCGATTGCATCGTGACCAACGTGATCGTCGACATCACCATCGCGGGAGGCACGGCGTCTTCAGTCCTGGACGTCGACGTGGCAGCCGACGCCACCAGCACCGGCGACAGCATCATCGACGGCCTTAACCTCACCGCAACCGGCGTGGCCGACCGGCACGATGACGCCGGCACCAACGGAGGGGAAGCCCTCAAATGGGACAAGAACGGCGGCGCCAATGACTACGTGACCGGCAAGATTCTAGCCCAGAACGCCGCCAGCCTGGTGGGAACGGTCATCATCGAGTATGTACCCCTGTCTTAAGGGACCGATGACCGCCAGCACGAGCACAAAATCATAGGAGAAAACACGTTGACCATCTTCAGGCCGCGCGCCCTGATCGCCCGCTTTACCAACCCTCTAACCAGCAACCTCGATGGGATCTCGCCCAAGAATCGGTATCCAAAAAACTGGGCTTTGGTGATTTTGGCCGGTATCTTCGCCATCGCCGGGTTGGAAGGCTACGCACTCAGTCTAGGCATAGACGGCACGGTCCTCAGAGCAGCTCTAACTTTCATCGGCATACTGGGCGGCGCCGGGTTCGGCCGGGTCTTAAAGTGACCTCGCGACGCTCCGCACCCATCCGCCGCCGGCCCTACGTGGCACTGGTCCGGGCCCATGACTCGAATACGTCAAATACACGGAACACCTTGGTCACCCCCTCCAGTGGGCGGCGGATCCGAGTCCTACGCGTCCGGGTGATCCAGGAGCAGACCGATGGCCGGCGCCTGTGGGAGCTATACCTGGGCACCGGAGCGGATATCACCACTGACCCGGCTAAGGCGATCGACATCTTGGATATACCGAACGACGGCGAAGCCGCCACTCGGACCTTTCTGCGGGACGAGGGCCCACGGGGCGAGCGGGACGAGGTCCTCAGCGGCCGTTGGCTGGGGACACCGCCGACAACGGTGCATAAGATCATCGTTGAATACACCGAGGAGTCTTAACGCTTGGCCAGACGCCGAACCCGCTCAAGACTCCGGCAGCGGCCGATTCGCCTTTCGATCAGGGTGGTCGATTCAAGCACCAACACGGCACAGCAAACCATCTTGACGCCCCGGCCGGGGCGGCGGATACGTTTCATCCGGAACAAACTCCTGCAGGACTCTTCGGAAGGGCGCTTCCTGTGGGAACTTTACTTCGGAGACGCACCGAATATGATCACGGATCCAAACAAGGGCGTGGACATATTGGCGGTCCCAGGCTCCGGCGCTACGGCAACCCGTGTCTTTCGGCGGGGTCAGGGGCCGCGGGGCCAACGGAATGAAGTCCTGAGTGGCCGGTGGCGGGGATTCGCTCCAAGCAGTCCCCACAATATAATCATCGGGTACATCGAAGAGCGATAAAAAGGACTATGGATCCGGGTTGCCTCTGCGGCTCAGCAAGAGGGACTAGTTTAGAAATCGATTCGGGAGGCAGAACATGGGCCGGGAAGCATACCGCTCACTCTACGGCGACCTGACTAAACTGAAGAACGATAGCCTGCTCAAAGACCCCGCCGGCGGCGCCGGTGACGATGATGAGTTGTTCCAATTGTTATTGTCCGTTTCTAACTGGGTGGACAACTATTGCAACCGCCACTTCTACCCCCGCGCAGATACTTTGGTCTTTGACGGCAGAGGCACGGTCCAGTTGCTGGTGCCTGACATTATCTCGATAACCACCTTGAAAGAAGACAGCAACGGCGACCTCACTTTCAACGAGACATGGGCCGCCAGCGATTACTGGTTTCAGCCCAACAACGCCGCCCCCACCCAGCATTGGGGCGGTCCCTACACCGCACTGAAAGCCCGTTCCCAAGGAAATAAGGCTGATGGTTTCGTAACCGGTGAACAGAACTTCCAGGTGATCGGTGTCTGGGGGTACAGTCAGTATTCCGAAGACAGCGGCACCGACCTTAACGACGCTTCTATGAACACCACCAAGAACACGGTGGCGGTGGATGACGGACGCAGTTTGAGATCGGCCAAACGGCCCTGATCGGCACGGAACAGATGCTGGTAACCGGGATTTCGGGCAACGACCTCACCGTGACTCGGGGCTTGAATGGTTCAACCGCCGCGGCCCACGCCGACAACTCAGATATCGATATTCTGCGCTGGCCGGCCTCGGTTGAAAGGGCCGCGATGATTCAAACAGCAAGGATCTGGACCAGGTCAGCCGACTTTGAGCCCTTCTTCGTAGACTCCGACATTGACACCGATGCACGCATCCTCCTGGAACCGTACCGGAAAGCCGCCGTATAGGCACCTCCCTATATTCATTTTGATGAAAGCCGTAAGAGAATCGCCGGCTCCGGGCCATAGCTGTTTGTCTTGCTGGGACCAAGCGATCAACACTGGCTTCATGCCTTGTGCCCGTAGCTTGGATTTGTACCTGATGAATTTGGCGAATCGGCTTGACTTGCGACCTATTGTGGGCTAAACTGGCGCGAATCTTCGGCAAAAATATATAGTATTCTGTTTTACGATTTAGGGATGCTGAGTGCAAATCCAGCATTATTTGATAGTACGCCCAAGTCCCAAACGGAGGATGAACGGCGGACTTTTCTCTCGGAAAATTCATAGTCTTACGGATGGAAATGGAGGAGGCTACATGTCGAGGCACAGGTTACTTAACTTTAGGACCCTACTTCCAATAGTGACGGCGCTCTTATTGGTTATCGCTGTTGCGTGCGGATCGGAGACCACAGACACATCAAAGCCGCAGGCAGCGGCGCTCGCCACGGCAGTGCCAGGCGCCACGGCAGTGCCAGCAGCAAAGGCACCAGCAGCAAAGGCAACAGCGGTTCCATCAGGAGCAGTTCCCACGGCAGTGCCAGCGCGGGTGACCAGCGCCCAAGCCACACAGGCTCCAGTGGTAGCGACCAAGGGTCAACATGGCGGTGTCGCCCGGATGTCGGCCTACGCTGATACCAAGGATTGGGACCCCAGGGGTTCTTCCTCCCTTTCCAGCATCCAGGCCGTTTCCCAGTTGTACAACCAACTGGTACAGATGGACACTACTGACACCAGTCAGATAGTGTGCGACCTCTGCGAGAGTTGGGAAATTTCCAACGGCGGAGAAACGTTCACGTTCACGATTCGCGACGGAATGAAATGGATCGACGGCGACGACCTAACCGCCGATGATATCCATTACTCAATGTTGCGATACGGCGACCTTGACGGCCCAACCGGCCGGTCCGGTCTCTGGCGTAACTACACCTTGGAAGCGAAGAACGGCGGCGTTAACCTGATTGATAACAAGACCCTAGAGTTCAATCTGCAGTTCGCCTCCGGGGCTTTCATGAGGTTCCTCGCGGTTGACTATGTCAAGACCTTGCCGAAGAAAGCCCTTAAGATTGGCCTAGACCTGAACTTGGCTGAAACCATCATCGACAACAAGCTCGGCTCAGGCCCCTTCGTTCTTGATGAATACCAGCGGGGCAACTTCTACAAGGTTTCCAAGAACGACAACTACTTCAAAGAGGGTCGCCCGTTCTTCGACGGCATCGACCACTTCATAATCACTGACACCGGCACGTTGCTTGCCCAGTTCAAAGCCGGTCAGCTCGATATGTCCAATGGTGGTTTTACCAACCTAGCCCCGACCCAGGCTTTTGAACTCGAAAAGGATACCAACGGGGATTACAGGCCGGAAGCAGTGTCCCCTTCGGCTGACTGGGGCTTGATGATGAACGTCAAGAAAGCTCCTTTCAACGACGCCAGGGTCCGGGAAGCCATCCAGCTCGCCATTGACTACCAACAGTGGAACGACCTGGTCTTCGATAACACTTCCGGCGTCGGTTGCCCCCTAATGGGAATGGCCCACAGCTTCGAGGAATGCAACACCTGGCCTGGCCTGCGTCCCAAGGACGGCCCTGGTGGAGCCGATGACATCGCCAAAGCCAAGGCTTTGATGGCTGAGGCCGGGTACCCCGACGGATTCAAGACTCGGTATGACGTCCGTCAGGTCGGCACCTACCCCGACCAGTGCACAGTGGTCAAAGAGAACCTTAAGAGCGTGTTGGGTATTGATGGTGAGATGACTACCTATCCCAGCGCTGCTGGTTACGCGGTCTTCGGCACCTCCAGGTCACCAGACTCGGACGGTGACTGGGAGCTAGCTTGTCAGGGAGAGGGCCAAGTGGTCCTCGACGTCGACGGGATCATGGGCGGCGTCTATCTGAAGGGCGCGACCCGTAACTACACCGACTGGCACAATGACAAGGTAGACGCCTGGTTTGACGCTCAGAAGCAAGAGCCTGATCCTGCAAAGCGCATAGCGATCAACAAGGAAATGGAGGCCTTCCTGTTCACCCAGGAGGACAACCATTGGATTACCCTAGGATGGGGCATCCTGCAATGGATTATCGGTCCGGACATCCGCGGCTTCAACGCCCCTGAGACGGTCCAGACGCACTTCAAGCACGAGGACCTGTGGCTCGACCGTTAATGGTCAGCTAAAGGCTTCAATGGCAGGTTGACAAGATGGTCTGCTCCGTATAACCGGGGCAGACCATCAGCAATTTGGGCGGGCGCAGTTGATCGGTCTTTGGGAGTTGCAACGTAGTACAATCATCCCGGCTGTAGGCGATCGGATTCTTCTTTCAATAGGACCGGACAGATGCAACAGTACGCGTTAAAACGGATAGCACTATTCTTCCCGACAATCGTGTTGGTCACGATTATCGTCTTCGTGGTGATGCGGCTGATTCCCGGTGACGTTTGTCTCGCTATCCTCAGCGATGGCGAAGCTACCTACACCCAAGCTGAACTTGAGGAATGCCGAATCGAACTCGACCTGAATGACCCGTTGTTCATTCAGTACTTCGACTGGATCGGTGGCGCAGTACAAGGTGATTTCGGCGACTCCCTATGGTTCAAGGCTCCAGTGATGGAGGAATTGGCCGATCGGATACCGGTCACTGTAGAGCTGACTGTGTTGTCGATGCTGATCGCTGTGGTCTTCGCCGTACCGTTGGGCATCCTGTCCTCCCTCAAACCGGAAACTTGGATCGACTACGCGGCCAGGGTCTTCACGCTGGCGGGCATCTCCATGCCCACCTTCCTGGTTGCAATCCTGATCGTTTTGGGACTGGTACATATCTTTGACTGGCTCCCACCGCTAGGTTACTATCAGATATGGGAGGATCCCCGCACTAACCTTCAACAGATGATCTTCCCGGCGCTAGCATTGGCATTCTACGAGATGGCCTTTGTTGCCCGGGTGACTCGCTCCGCGATGATGGAGATCATACGTGAAGACTACATGCGCACTGCCCGCTCCAAGGGACTCAGCGAGAGTGTGGTGGTCTTCCGCCACGGACTCAAAAATGCCCTCCTGCCGGTATTGACCACCTCCGGCTGGATCTTCGCCCGGCTATTCGGAGGGACCGTGATCATTGAGACCATTTTCCTGATTCCAGGCATGGGAAGGATTCTTATTGAGGCCATCTTCCAGCGGGACTACACGATGATTCAAGCGGAGATCGTTATCATCGCCGCGTTTATCGTGACGATCAATCTGGCTGTCGACCTAATCTATGGGTTGTTGGATCCCAGGATCAGATATGCCTAAGCGGCTGAGCCTTTGATAGCGGGACACAACCTGGGCCCAATTGATCGTTAATGGGACTACCAGCCAGACTGACCAAGGATAATTAAGATGCAGGTATTTCGTTCCGACTCCGAAGGAACAACTGGACTCTCGGTTGATTTAGCGGAACAAGTCAGGGCTAAGCCAACGGGGATTGCCGCCGCTTTTGCTTGGCTGAAGGATTTTGCCCGTCGAAAGCCGGTAGCTTTCGGGGGCGGAGTTGTTCTTGTGATGGCGATTTTCGTGGCGATTTTCGCAGAGCAGATCGCCCCCCATGCCGCTACGGATATCGGGGTTGCGGGTAAATTCCTTGGACCCGGAGCCGAAGGTACCCTCCTTGGCACTGACCAGTTGGGACGCGACATATTCAGCCGTCTGATCTTTGGCGCCCGCATCTCCATGTACGTGGGCATAGTGAGCGTGCTGATCGGCATCACCTTTGGCACCTTGGTCGGGGTTACCAGTGCCTACGTCGGCGGCTGGGCTGACATCCTCCTCCAACGCCTGGTCGATGCTCTGATGGGCTTCCCCCCCATCATTCTAGCCCTGGGTCTGATGGCGGCCTTGGGGGCCTCCGTTAATAACGTAGTCATCGCTCTAGTGGTGATTCTGGTACCAGGGGCTACCCGGGTTATCCGGTCCCAGGCCTTGAGCATCAAAGAATTGGACTACACGCTGGCGGCCAGGTCCATTGGCGCAAGCTCATTTCGGATCATATTCAGGCACATGCTCCCCAATGTCGCCGCCACCTACATAGTGTTGGTCACCCTCACCTTGGGCTTCGCCATCGTCGTGGAGGCGGCCCTGAGCTTCCTGGGTGTTGGGATTCCGCCGGATGTGGCCACCTGGGGCAGCATGCTGGAGTTAGGCCGGGAGCACATCGACAAGCAGGGTTGGATGGTGGTATTCCCTGGGCTGGTCATCGCCCTGATCGTATTTTCGGTCAACTTCCTGGGAGACGGACTCCGGGATGTCATGGACCCCAAGCTGCGAGGCCGCTAACCGCCACACGCAGTTCTCAGCTCCAGTTAAATCCAACGGCGGGCATATTGCCCGCCGTTATTTTTTGCTCCCGCTAGCCCGGTGATGACACCCCACGGGCTTCGGGCTATACTGGCCTTGCCTGCCAAATGCGCGTGCAGGTCACTATTTGAACGGGATATCGACACCTTGAACGACCACATACTTATCGACTCCAGCACCCCTGTGGCCACGGTCACTTTCAACCGGCCCGGCAAACGAAACGCCATCAGCTTCGCCATGTGGCATCAGTTCTCCGAGATCTTGCAGGAACTGGATGCCGACCCGGATATCAGAGCCGTGGTAATCACCGGTGCGGGTGATGAAGCTTTCTCGGCAGGGGCGGACATTCAGGATTTCGAAGAGCACCGCTCCGATTCCACAAAGGGCCGGGGCTACAACGACGCTGTGAACGGGGCGCTAAAAACCCTATCAGACATGGCCACACCCACGATCTCGATGATTCGCGGGTTCGCCGTGGGCGGCGGCTGCGAATTGGCGGTGGCCACAGACCTGCGTATAGCCAGCGAAGACAGCCGCATGGGTATCCCAGTGAGCAAATTGGGCATCAGCATCGGCCACCGGGAGATGCGGGGGCTGGTCAACCTGGTCGGCAAGGGCAATGCGCTCTACATCTTGTTGTCGGCCCGTTTGCTAGACGCCCAAGAATCTCTGCGCATCGGACTGGTCAACCAGGTGGTCAAGCCGGAAGAACTCCACGACTACACCTACAAGCTGGCCAGGGACATCTCGTACCTCGCTCCCCTGTCCCATGCCGTGAACAAACTCACCATGCAACAGGTGGAAAACACACCCTCCCTGGAGGACCTGACCAAGGAAGAGGCCGATTTGCCCCTGACCCAGTTCGACACCAAAGACTACCAGGAAGGCTACCAAGCCTTTCTGGAAAAGCGGCGTCCGAATTTCATCGGCGAATAACTGCTCAGCGGGTTCAGGCGTATTGCACCAAAACTGTACTCAACGGGAAGTGAACGTTTGACTGCACGTCCAACGAAAATTCGGGCGGACCGCCTGCTGTTCGAACGGGGTTTGGCCAATTCCCGGGAACAGGCCCAGGCGCTGATTATGGAAGGGGTGGTTTACACGCCCAGCGGACGCGTATTAAAAGCAGGGTCCACTCTCTTAGGAGACGTGGAGCTAGAAGTGAAGGGCCGCCTGCCCTTCGTGGGCCGAGGCGGGGTCAAACTTGCCCATGCTTTAGACGAATTTCAGATCGGCGTTGATGGGTTGACGGTGCTGGATGTGGGCGCGTCCACCGGCGGTTTCACCGACTGCCTCCTGCAACGTGGCGCGCGGCACGTCTACGCGGTCGATGTGGGGCATGGGCAGATGGACTACGGACTGCGCCAAGACGAGCGGGTCACGGTGATCGAGAAGACCAACGCCCGGCATCCCTTCGACCTCCCAGAGCAAGTCGATCTGATTGTCATCGACGTATCGTTCATCTCGCTAACAATGGTGATACCCGAGGCCGTCCGTCACTTGGATCCTGGCCGGTACATCGCCGCGCTGGTCAAACCCCAGTTCGAAGCTCAGAAGAGCCAGGTGGGCCGGGGTGGTGTGATCAAAGACCCCAAGGTCCATGCCGACGTGCTGGGAAACACGGTCAATTGGGCCGTGGGACAAGGGCTGCGAGTAAGGAACATGTGCCGCTCGCCCATCCAAGGCGACGCCGGAAACCGGGAATTCTTCATCCTATTGCAGAAACCCGAGGATTAAATACCAAAGACCAAGAGGAGCACTTCGATGGACGCAAAAGAGATCGCTGAGATCCTGACCGCCCGGGAAAAGACGGTTTCAGTGGCCGAGGCCGACACGGCCGGCCTGATCGGGTACATGCTGGGCGCCATACCCGGCAGTTCCAAGTATTTCCCTGGTGGCGTCATCGCCTACACCGGCGGACTGAAAGAGAAGATCTTGGGCGTGGCCGACGACGTGGCTCCCACCCACGGCACGGTTAGCAGCGAGATGGCCAAGGGGATGGCTAGGGGGGCGCGGGAACTGTGCGGCACCGACTACGCGGTGTCCACCACCGGCGTCACCGGCCCCGCCGCCGGGCGGGCAGGGCTGCCCATCGGGACCTTCTGGATCGGCCTCTCAGTTAAGGACGGCGAAGACACAGCCATCGAAGTCCATCTGGACGGAGACCGTGACGCCTGCAAGCGCGGCGCGGCCCAAGCCGCCTTGGACCTGCTCGGCAAGGAGTTGAGCGGCTAGCTGGGCTCCAGTGTCTGCTTCGTCTCGCATGATGCCTCGATGCGGTCCCAGTCGTACCCCATGGGGATCATCTTGACCTGCCGCCAAGTCTCGGACTGGTCAGCGTAGTGCGGGCTGCCGGGGTGTCCGGAGCTGCCCAACGGCACCACCCACAAGGAATTCTCCCAATCTGATGGGTCGTAGGAGTACCTCGCCACCGACAGGCTGGTCACCGTCGCGGGGTTTGCCGGCGAGTACCCGCCTTGGAGGGGAGTATCGCCGTCTCCGCTGGTCGGGATTGCCGGCGGGTCTAGTAATTCCGCCAACTCGGGGAACGCCGCTGAGAGATTGTGCTTGGGACGTACCTGGTGCATCTTCTCCCACTGCCATTGACCCATGTCGTCACCCAGCCGCTCGGACAGCGTCGTGACCGCCTTGGACAGCGCCCGAGCAACCGCCGTGGGCCAGGTGTCGCCCTCCAGCAGCAGAGACCGGTCGTCCTGTTCGATCATTGCCACCAACCGCGCCTTCAGCCGGTTGGAGAACGAACCCGAGCCCCGGTCCGCGGGGTGCCAGGCATCAAAGGCCAACTTTTCCGTCAGATTGGTCTCCAACACCTCTTTCAGCAGGGCATCGCGCATGGCGCTGTAGATCGTGGGCTGCACACCGCCTGCGTCCATCTCCCCGTTCCAGTCCAAGAGCAGTTCTTTGGCGGCTTTGCTGACCGCGTCTTTGGGGTCGATCTGCTTAACCACACCCATATAGACCAAAGCCGGGATAGACACGCGCTGGGCGTGCACTTGGGCCATGTCCTCCGCCGTGGGACGATGTAGTGACTTCAGACCCTCCGTGACCCGCTTTACCCGGAACTCTGGGGTGAAGTCGATCGCGATGTAATGGGGATAATCGTCGCCGATGGGACGGTTGTTGGCTGTGGCGATGTAGCCCTCGGGCGGGTTGATGGACACGGGCAGTTCATCGAAGGGTATATCCCCCTCCCACTCGTGTTCACCCGTCCAACCCGGCACGGGCAGCCAGCCGTTGACCCGCGACCGTATTGGGATGCGGCCGCGACAGAGATAGCCCATATCGCCGTGGATGTCGGCGAAAAGCAAGTTGTTGCACGGGTCCACCCAGCCACGCATCGAGTCCACCAACTCTTGGCTGTTCTCAACCCGTAGCATCCGCCAGAGGATCTCCGGCCAGGTGGATGCCTGCTCGGTGGCGGTGTACTTGAACGCCAACCCCGAACCCTGGTCTGGGCCGCCGGCGATCACCGGGCCATGCTGGGTCACGGTCACCTTGGTGTGGACATCGGCGCCATCACGGACTTTGATGGTCTCGTCGTGTGTTTCAGGGTCGATCCACTGGTCTTTGTATAGGTATTTGCCGTCTTGGAACCGTTCCACATAGAGGTCCTGATAATCGGCGGCCGTGTGCGTGACGCTCCAAGAGACCCGCCCGTTGTGGCCGAAATGGGGGAACCCGGGCACTCCAGGGAAAGACAGGCCGACAACGTCGAACTCGGGGCAGGCCACCTGATTCTGGTAGTAGGCGCTGGGCGTGTCCAACGCCCTGTGAGAATCGCCGGCCAGGATGGGCTTGCCTGTGGCCGTCTCAGCGCCGCAGAGGACCCAACTGTTGCTGCCGGAGTCCATCTCGTTCAGGTGGTTCAGCCCGGCCGCGCCTTCAGCCAGCTCTTTCAGCCCTTCATCCAAAGGGCCAGGGGAGGTCGAGCCGGGAGGCAAGATCATCAGATAACCGGGTTCAACACCGGGGAAGAGCTTGCCCGCGGCTTCGGGCCCCATCTCGCGCACCATTCGCGCCCGCCAGACCTTGGACTCGAACACCCCCATGGAGATGTGGCGCACCTTGTAGACGGTCAGGCCGTCCCAGGGCTGCCAGGGCTCCGGCTCAAGTCCGGTGATGCGGTATTCCACCGGCAGGGCGTCGCCGCTGGTGATGAAAGCGTTCACGCCGGCGGCGTAGGCGTCAAAGACATCTTTGGTGTGCGGGTCCATAACTTGGTAGTCCGCTTTGGCGCTGGCTTCCAACCGGAAACGGCGCATCATCTGGTCCTGGGCTACGCCCTGCTCGCCCACGGCCTCGGCCCAGCGGCCAGACCCGCGGCGGCGGTCGTATTCCATGTGCCACAAACGGTCTTGGGCCGTCACGAACCCCTGGGCAAAGAAAGCGTCCATCTCGGATTCGGCCTTCATGTGAGGGATGCCGTATCTGTCCCGGAAGACCTTGACTGCGCCCTGCAACCCTTTGAGTTGGACCGAGCCGGTCAGGCTGGGTATGGCTGATTTTAGGTCTTGCCGGCTTATTTTTTCTGAGATCATGTCTGCCTTCTAACCCCAAGGGGACCGGTAGGAGATTTAACGAAATCCCCCGGATATTACCATAAGGGCAGCCTGGGGATTGACGCGGTACAGGGGCGGGGCTACCATCCCACCTACCCAACATCCGAAGCAGTCAATCGACGGAGCAACGACCGGCTGATGCAGATCACCGAACACATCTATGCCACCCATATCGAAGAAGACCCAAGCAGCTTCGGGGCGATGCACCCCGGCGGCACCCACATCTATTTCGTGGGCGACCCCAAAGACCACATGGTGATGGTGGACTCCGGCGAGCCCTACCGCGCCTGGACGAAACAGATCGTGGACTTCCACGCTGAACTCGGGAAGCCCCGCATCTCGGCCATCTTGATCACCCACGGCCACGGCGACCACATCGGAGGCCTGGACCGGCTCCAAGAGGAATTCGGCTGCGTCGTGCGCTGCCACCCCAAGCTGGAACCGGCCCTTACCCACCGGCTGGGCCAAGGTACAGTAGAGCCACTTCGTTCCCGCGAGTCGGTTGCCAGCGGCGGCGGGGTGAAGCTACGGGCCTATTTCACTCCGGGACATGAAAATGACCACGTGTCCTACTATATGGCCGCCGGCAAAGTGATTTTCAGCGGAGACACCATACTCGGCAACTCCTCCTCCAGCGTCCGTAACTTGAAGCAGTACATGAACTCTTTAGAGATTCTGGCCGGGCTGAAGCCCGACATACTCTGTCCCGGCCACGGCCAGATTATCCACGGCGGGACGGCCAGGGTAAATGGATATATCCGTCACCGGACCGAACGGGAAGACCAGGTGCTGGCGGCCCTGGCTTCAGGAGTAGAGTCGGTGGACGACATCGTTTCTTTCGTTTATCCCCGGAACCTGCGACGCAACCTCCGCGCCGCCGCCGCCCGCAACGTCCGTACCCACCTGACCAAATTGACCGAAGAAGGACGGGTTACCGAGTCTGCGGCCACCTACACGGTCGCGAAGGGCTAACGCCGATGCAGTTCAGGCGATTCAGAATGGGCAGCGCCGGACCCAGCGCCGGGATCGGCTGCGGCGGTATCCTGGCCGTTATGGGTCTGATCCTAGTTTCACCCGTCGGAAAGTGGTTGATCAAGGGGATCGGCTGGGTCCTCATAGTTATCGGAGTGCTAGTCGTCGTCACCGGCATCTACCAATGGATGAAGGGTCCCCGCCGGGACGGGTATCTGTAGTCATCTCAAACGAACACATCCGAAATAAATGAACTCCCGCCAGCGATGCTGATCGTGCGTAGGGGCAGGTTTCCAACCTGCCCTTTTCTACGCCACGGAGGTCGCCGATACCAAGGCAGCAACGTCGAGAAGCGCGCTGGTCCCTTGAGGGTTTGCCGGGCATATACATGGGAGGGGATTAATAGGGCGGGTTGGAAACCCGCCCCTACATCGAATAAGGCAGCAATAGAAAAGGCCGGCGCACATCGTGCCGGCCTTTTTCTATCCTCGTTCTACGAAGGGCTAGCCGCTGCGTTCCAGCAGCTCTATCCTGACGTCCCCCGGCGCCCGGACGAAGGCGATGCGTAGCCCCGGACGCAGGTCCTTGGGCTCCATGGAGAACTCGGCCCCCTTCGACCTGAGGTCGGCTGCGGCTTCCTCCAGGTTATCCACCTGCAGCCCAAAGTGGTCGAGACCCACATAGGGGTCAACCGGGCCGGCGGGGGTGGAGGCCTCGGCCTGGGCGATGAAGATGATCAGACCGTTGATGTCGATATCGACCCTGGACTGGCCGTCGGACTGGATGCTTTCCTTGATCTCAGCCCCGAACATCTTGTTGAAGTACCGGGCCGTTTCCATCGGTTCGCGGCTCCGGAGGTGGATGTGGTCGTAGCTATAGTCAACCATGACTTTCTCCCTGGTTAGATATCTGCTCAGATTCGGCTACCGGGCGATGCCGTAGGCCACGGCTTGAGTTTCCGGGTCCTCGTCATCGCGCATCCGTTGGGCCAGGCTCATGGCCAGGGAGCCCATGGCGGTCTCCGACCAGAACCAATCGTGGATATCCCTGTCGGCGCCGTCAGGCCGCTGGGCCATCCTAGCCTCGTAGTAAAAGGCTTTCAGGTCGTTCATGCAGTTCCGGATGAATTGGGGGACCGTTGAATCCTCAGGCCGTTCTTTCATGTCGGTCTCTTTACGGTCTATGTAGCCCTCAAGGAACCGGACCACTCCCCGGAAGCGGCGTTGAGGAATGGAACTCGCGCCCACCGCCGTGCGTCCGCCGTGGGAGTCCGCCCACTGCTCGTAATAAGCCCGGAGCGCAGTCAGTTCGTCGGCGGCGCTCAGGCCCTTCTCTTGCGATTCGTTGGAGGTCTCGGAACCCTGCATCAGGATGTCGGGGACCATATCGTCGGCAAGTTGCTCCAATACCGGCCCTTCGGTGCGGTCCAGCAGACCGAACATCTGCTCCAATATCTGGTGCTGGTACACCGGGTTGTCGGCTTCGCCCAGGGCGTTGCCGAAGAAGAAGGGCACCGCCAGCATCCGGGGCGGCTTCACTCGTTGGGCATGTTCTTCGATCAGGACGATACCGGTGGTGGTGATGCCGGCCTCTTCGAAGATACGCGCGATCACGCTTACAGCGTGGGAGCAGGCGGGTCAAGTGGGGGTCAGCAGTACCACGTCGACGTCCTCGTCCTTGAGCCTCCGGGCAACCTCGGGGCCAGATTCCTCGATGATTCCCGTGACATCCCGGAGAGCGCCCATGAACGAATAATAGTTGTCGGACAACGACCCGATCTTATTCCGGTCCACCAACTCCTGGAGACGTTCGATGGGAAAGGTGACGTTGATGTCCCGGTAGATGCCGGTGTGGTCGAACCCAAGACTGGTGTGACTCTGAATGATGTCGGCGGCCCTGGCGCTGCGGGGAATGGTCCGGTAGGAGGTGTCGCCGCCCTTCGTGTGTTCGGCGATGAAGGGCGTGTCGCCCCGCACGTGCAGCCCGGCGGTTGTCACCAGAGCCACCTTGCTCTCGGAAAGCGGTTTGGCCATGGGTGTCCAAGGTGTATCGTCGTGCTCGACGCACGGCCACATCAACATGGACTTACGCTGAATCTCGCTCAGGACCGATAGTTTGGGCATGCCATCTCCATATATCCGTTACAGGTAAAAAAGCTGGCTCAGATTCAACTAAAAATATGCGTTGAGTCATTCGATGTCAAGCGAACCGGCCGACGCCCAGGCTCGTCTCTCTGCGCTTTCGGCGGACGGCAGTTATAATGAGCCCCAGATATCCCACGTGGAGACACCGAATACCCAATGGCCGCAACCATCGTCATAGCGGGAGTGCGTAGCGGGGTGGGCAAGACCACCATCGCCACCGGCATCATGGGCGCCCTGACCCGGCGCGGCTTGAAGGTGCAACCCTTCAAGGCCGGCCCGGACTATATCGACCCCTCCTACCATAAACTGGCCTGTGGTGTGCCCAGCCGTAACCTGGATACCTGGCTCTGCGAACATTCCACGGTCCTGGAATTATTCCAACGGGCCAGCGCCGGACGTGACGTTTCTGTGGTGGAAGGGGTGATGGGGGTGTTCGACGGACATTCCAGCCTGACTGAAGAGGGCTCGACCGCCCAGTTGGCCAAGCTGCTGGGGGCCCCGGTGATTCTCATCGCCGACGCCGCCAAAGTCGCCCGCAGCGTGGCGGCCGAGATACTGGGTTTTCAGAAGTTCGACCCGGACTTGAACGTGGCCGGGGTGATCCTGAACGGTGTGGGCAGCGACCGCCACCTGGAGTTCTGCAAGCCCCAGATCGAAGCCACCACCGGCCTACCGGTCCTTGGCTATCTGCCGAGGAAAGAAGAGTTCATCCAGCCGGAGCGCCACCTGGGCCTTATTCCCACGGTGGAAGGCACGGTGGCCCAGAAGTGGTACGACAGCGTGATCAATCAGGTCGAAGCCACCATGGACGTGCCGGCCATCTTGAAACTAGCCCAGACGGCCAAGACACCCAAGGCCGCCCCCGGTGTCTACCCCGAGTCTTCGGCGCCCGCCCGCACGACCATCGCGGTGGCTCAGGATATGGCCTTCAACTTCTACTATCAGGACTCGTTGGACCTGCTCACCGCATGGGGCGCTGAGCTAGCCCCGTTTAGCCCGCTGGAGGACGACAAGTTGCCGGCCGGAGCCCAGGGGATCTACCTGGGCGGCGGGTTCCCAGAGCTGTTCGCCTCCCAACTCTCGGAGAACGCGCCGATGCACGAAGCTATACGCCAGGCGGCGGTAAGGGGAGTGCCGGTCTACGCGGAATGCGGCGGCCTGATGTACCTTGGAAAGAGCCTGTCAGACTTGGACGGTGTGACCCACCCTATGATCGGCGTCATCCCCGCCGAGTCGGCGATGTCTCAGACCCGGTTGACCCTGGGATACCGCGAAGTTGAGTCATGTTCGGATAGCCCGGTCCTGCTCAAGGGACAGCGAGTCCGGGGCCACGAGTTTCATTGGTCCACCTTGGCCCAGCCACCGTCGGACGATGAATCGGTCTATAAAGTGGTAGACCAAGACAACCGGCCCGACGGCTTTCGCACGAAGAACGTCTGGGCTTCATACGTACACATACACCTGGGCAGCCGCCCGGGTTTGGCGTCGAGGTTCGTAGAGACCTGCGCCGCTGCATCAGCCTAAGAGATACCGGCTTGGCCGGACAGGATAAAACATGAGCACAGATAAGCCCGCGGAACAGGACGCCCAGGCAGAGCCAGGCCCCCAGTCAGTTACAGGGCCACGTATAAACAAAGGCCTCGTCATCGTCAACACCGGCAAGGGCAAGGGCAAGACCACTGCCGCGATGGGCGTGGTGGTACGGGCTTGGGGCCGGGGTATGAAAGTCATCATGCTCCAGTTCATCAAGCACTCCACCGCCAACTTCGGAGAACAGCGCGCCGCCCAGAAGATGGGTATCGAGATGCGTGCCATGGGCGACGGCTTTACCTGGCGCTCCAAAGACCTGGACCAGTCCGCCGAGCTGGCGCGGGCCCACTGGGAAGACTGCAAGACCATCATCGCCTCTGGCGACTATGACGTGATCGTGCTGGATGAATTCACCTACCCGATGCACTACGGGTGGGTCGACACTGAAGAGGTCATCGAAGCCTTGAAGGCCCGCCCCGACATGGTGCACGTGATCATCACCGGGCGTAATGCCCCGGAAGCCTTGGTGGAGTACGCCGACCTGGTCACCGAGATGAACGTGGTGAAGCACCCTTACCAAGAGGGGATAAAAGCCCAGCCGGGCATTGAATTTTAACTTCGGCAAGTTCCAAGGAACCGGAAACCGTCATGGAAGAATCACTTATTACGGTCGATTCAAATATCTGCAGTGGAAGGCCAGGTGTTCGCGGCACTAGAATTATGGTTGCGAACATCCTTGGCATGATGGCGGGCGGGTACTCCGTTAAACGAGTTCTTAAGAGCTATCCACAACTCACCACAGCCGATGTTTCTGCCGCTCTTGGTTACGCCTCCCAAGTCATTGACGGGGAAAGGCCTATTGCTCCGCAGTGACAAACCATTGGTTCTTCGAATCCTGCTTGACCAATACAATCGACCGCTAGGAGCAACTAATTGCCCATCTCAGACCTAGTCGACCGCACAATCAAAGAGATCATGCCCTTGGACGAGACGGCGATGGCCGCCGCCAGGGCCAGGCAGGACCAACTGACCAAACCCCCGGGCAGTCTGGGCCGGTTGGAAGAGCTGTCCATCCAACTAGCCGGGATCTTCGGCGAAGCCACACCCAGCATCCGCCGCAAGACCGTCATCCTGGCCGCCGGAGACCACGGCGTGGTGGCCGAAGGCGTCAGCGCCTACCCGCAAGACGTTACCCCGGCCATGGTGATGAACTTCTTAGGCGGCGGCGCGGCGATCAACGTGCTAGCGAATCACGCCGGGGCCGAGATAATCGTGCTGGATGCCGGAGTTGCCGCCGACCTCCCCGAACACCCGTCGCTGCGCTCAGTGAAGATTGGCCGGGGCACCGACAACATCGCCATGGGACCGGCAATGACCCGCGAACAGGCCATCCAATGCCTGGAGACGGGCATCGAGACTGCGCTTGAACAGATCGCGGCCGGGTCAGACCTCCTCGCCTGCGGCGACATGGGGATCGGGAACACCACTCCGTCCAGCGCCATCACATCTGTGATAACCGGCGCCGGCACGGACGTAACCACCGGACGTGGCACTGGGCTAGACGACGCCGGACTGGCCCACAAAGCGTCTGTCGTTAAGCGGGCCATCTATGTGAACAAGCCCGACGCCAAAGACGGACTGGATGTCCTGATGAAGGTCGGCGGGTTCGAGATCGGGGTGTTGGCCGGGGTGTTCCTGGGAGCCGCCGCCGGACACCGTCCCGTGATCGTTGACGGGTTCATCTCCGGTGCGGCGGCGTTGATCGCCTACGCCATTGCTTCCGAGGCCGGGCACCGTTTCATCGCATCCCACCAGTCGGTGGAGCCGGGCCACCGCATCTCCCTCAGCCACATGGGACTGGAGCCGCTTCTGGACATGGGCATGCGATTGGGCGAAGGCTCCGGGGCGGCCTTGTCGATGCACATCGTTGAAGCCGCCGCCAAGTGTCTCTCCGACATGGCCACCTTCGCCGAAGCTGGCGTCTCTGAGAAGATCGAAGACGACGGTGAAGAGGCCGCCTCCTGATCTCCTTTTGGCTCAACCCCCTCCGGCTGGCGGTGACTTTCCTCACCATCTTCCCGGTGGCGCGCAACCTGGACCGCGGCCCGATGGACCTGAGCAACTCCAGGGCCTTTTACCCTGCCGTCGGTCTGCTGATGGGTCTGCTATTGGTCGGGATCGAGGCAGGCTCAGATGAGATATTCACCGCGCCTATAACCGCCGCGTTTCTGGTGGCCGCCATGGTCATCATCACCAGGGCTCTTCACATGGATGGGCTGATGGACGTGTGCGACGGCCTGTTTGGCGGGTTCACCCCGGAGCGGCGATTGGAGATCATGCGCGACTCGCAGGTGGGCGCTTTCGGAGTGGCCGGTGGCGTGACGGTCCTGCTATTGAAATACGGGGCGGTGTTGTCTCTGATCACCTTGGCCGAACCAGGGAAAGAGTGGGCGTTGCTGCTCTTCCCATTGATCTCACGGTGGTCCATGGTCGTCTTGCTTGGGGCTTTCCCATACGTCCGCGCCCAGGGTCTGGGGTCGCCGTTCCATGGGGGAGGCGTTAAGATCGCGACAACCGTGGCTGGACTCTCAGCCTTGGCCGCGGCCTTTCTTTTGGGCGGTTACGCCGGGTTGTGGATCTTCTTTGGCGCCATCGCGATGGCCTGGCTTATGGGATGGGCCATGGCAAAGTCGTTGGGCGGCCTCACCGGCGACACCTACGGTGCGACCAACGAGATAATCGAAATGGCCGTGATACTTGCCGCGACAGCCCTCATTCCCTATGGTTGGCTGGAACCGCTTCCCGATTTTCTGGACCGGTTTTGATATTCTCCGGCCCCGACGACCTGGCGGTCTTAGCCTTGGCCGTGCTGCTTGACCTCACCCTGGGAGAGCCACCCACGCGGTTCCACCCAACGGTTTGGATGGGACGGCACATATCGTTCGTCGAGCGATGGTCGCCCAAGAAAGGTTTTATTGGACTCATGGCGGGTCTGTCCATCGCCTTGGTGTTGCCAGCGATCTGGGGGGGTGAGGCTTTCTTCCTGGCATTCTGGCTGCAAGACGTCCACTCCATCGTCTACATTCTCGTGGGCGCCGTGTTACTGAAATCGACTTTCTCGCTGCGAATGCTGCACAAAGAGGCGGCTTTGGTCCGTGGGCATCTGGACCGGGGAGACATGGAACAGGTTCGGGCCCGAATGCCGTCGTTGGTCAGCCGGGACCCTTCAGGCCTGACCGCTGAGCAGGCCACCGCCGCCACCGTTGAATCGGTGTCCGAGAACATCAACGACAGTTTCCTGGCGCCGTGGCTGTTCTTCGCTCTATTCGGTCTGCCCGGGGCCTTCGCCTACCGCATGATTAACACGCTGGACAGTATGATAGGCTACCGGGGAGTCTACGAGTACCTGGGCAAGGCTTCCGCCCGCCTCGACGACCTGGTGAACCTGGTCCCGGCGCGGCTGGCCGGGCTGCTGCTGGTGGCCGCCAGCGGCTTCCTGCCAGGCCAGCAGATGGCTAGGGCCTGGCGTATCATGTGGCGTCACCACGGCCGGACCCAGAGTCCCAACGCCGGCTGGACTATGAGCGGAATGGCCGGGGCCTTGGGGGTCCAACTCCAGAAAGTAGACCCCGAACTTGGCTATACATTGGGCGAACCCGACCGGCCCATCGAACCGTCAGATATTAGCCGCGCTGTCCAGTCCATGTATTTGGTAGGGTTCTTCGGACTAACGATAGCGCTGGTTATAACCTTCGCCCGCGGCACTATCTTCTAAAAGAACAGCCATATCAGATGCCAAACCAACAACCAGTAAACGCCAAGAGTGGCAGGCCGGTGCATGGGAGTATCAATCCTAGTGAATTGCGGGCGCTTGGCCTGAAGCTGGAAGACCTGCTCGACTTCAGCGCCAGTATCAGCCCCATCGGCCCGCCCGAAGGAGTTTGGGAGGCCATCCGGAGCGTTGATCTCAGCGCCTATCCCGACCCCGAATGCTTGGAACTTCGGGAAGCCATCTGCCGCCACATCTCGACCCCGTCCCGAAATATCTCTATCGATCGGGTGTTGGCGGGCAACGGCTCCACCGAGATATTCCACCTTCTGACCCGCATCTATCTGGCCAACCAGGGTACAGCGCTATTACTGACGCCGACCTACGGCGAGTACGACGGTGCTTGCCGTCTGGCGGGGGCTGAAATACTCAACCTAGAGGCCGACCTGTCGGGTGATTTCAGGTGGGACATCGGGGAAGCTTCGAGCATCATCAAAAGCAAGAAACCCGAGCTCGTCATAGTCTGCAACCCGAACAACCCCACGGGGGTCTACCTGGACCGCCAGGAAATCGAGGCCCTGGCCGACGCCGCCGAGGATGCGGGCAGCCTGCTTGTGGTGGACGAAGCCTACTTATCTTTCGTCGAAGAACCCTGGGACTCCCTGGAATTGCTGGACCGGGCCGAAGTTATGTTGGTGCGTTCTATGACCAAGGACTACGCCCAGACCGCGCTACGGCTCGGCTATGCCCTGGCCTCCGAGGAAGTCGTCTCACGGCTCAGGGAGTACCAGCCCGATTGGAGCGTCAACGGCCTAGCCCAGAAGGCGGGAGTGTCGGCATTGGCGGACGCCGGCTACCTACCCGGGGCCAGAGAAGCCGTGTTCAGCGCCAAGAGATTCCTGTCCGACGAGCTCGGAGCCCTGGGGCTGGAGGTTCCCCGGTCCGAGGCCAACTTCATTCTCGTCAAGGTCGGGGACGCCGCCAAGTGGCGCTCCCAGCTTTTGGCCAAGGGTATGGTGGTGCGGGACTGCACATCGTTCGGCATGCCCGAGTATATCCGGGTGGGCATCAGACCGTTGGCGGACTGCCAACTTCTGGCGGCGGCCATGGCTCAAGTGGTCCAAACCGCCCTTGCTGATTGACGGCCCACCCATTAGAATCAGAACCAACAAACCGGCCCATAGTGGGCATCCGGCACCGCATTAGGAGTTGTCCGTCATGGCTACTACCACAGGTAAGATCGTTGGCGAGAGCCGGTTCAACGAAACCTTCGGCCCGCCGTCAGAGCGCGCCGTTCGCAAACTGAAGACTCACCTGACTCCCTTCGTTCAGGAGTTCATCAAAGCCGCTCCGTTTGTGGTCACGGCAACCACCGATAGCCAAGGCCGTTGTGACGCCTCTCCCAAGGGCGGCAAGCCTGGCTTCGTTAAGGTGATTGACGAGAAGCACCTGCTGTTCCCCGATGTGGCCGGCAACCGTCTCTTCCAGTCCTACCAGAATGTTGATGACAATCCCTTCATCGGGCTGATCTTCTTCATACCCGGCATCAACGACACCGTCCGCGTCAACGGCAAGGTCAGGATCGTTAGCAAAGAGGACCTGGAAAACCAGAACATTGAGGTAGCGCTCTACGAGACCGACGACCGGTCCAGGCATCTGCAGGGCATGTTGATCGAAGTCGAAGAAGCCTACACCCACTGCCCACGGGCCCTCAATTTTTCCCACCTATGGGACGCCGGAGAGATCGGAAAAAATAAGGAAACATCTCCCATTCCAGAGCGGACGGACGAGAATTATTTCTCACACCAAGAAGGGTCTTAAGCTTACAGATTTCAGCGGTCAGCTATCGGCAAATAGGCGACTTGAAACAGGCCCCGGACATCGTCCGGGGCCTGTTTTTTGGTGTATTTGGGACCCCAGAATCGGAGGAAATTCTGAGGACCAATTTTGGTTTACAACGGCGTTGGCCCACCGTAAGATGGGTTGGTTAACACTACGCGTAATAACTGAGGTTTTCTGCAGATGGTAACCATCTCCTTCGAAAAACATACCCTGTCAAACGGGCTGGACGTGATACTCCACAAGGACCACAACATCCCCGTAGTGGCCGTAAATGTCTGGTACCACGTCGGCTCCAAAGACGAAGAGATGGGGCGGACCGGGTTTGCTCACCTTTTCGAACATGTGATGTTCGAAGGGTCTAAACACCACAACAGCAGCCACTTCGAGCCCCTGCAAAAAGCCGGCGCCAATCTCAACGGCTCAACCACCCCAGACCGCACCAATTACTGGGAAGATGTCCCCACCAACTACCTGGACCTGGCCCTCTGGCTGGAATCCGACCGCATGGGTTTCTTGCTGGATGCCCTAGACCAGCAGCGCTTTGACATTCAGCGCGACGTGGTCAAGAACGAGCGCCGCCAGTCCTACGAAAACCGGCCCTATGGCATGGCCTCCTGGCACATCCAGGAAGCCCTATATCCCCTGCCCCATCCTTATCATTGGATGACCATTGGCTCCCAAGAAGACTTGGACGCCGCGAATCTGGACGACATCAAAGACTTCTTCAAGCGGTTCTATACCCCCGCCAACGCCAGCCTGGCCATCGCTGGGGACATCGACATGGGCGAAGCGCTGGAGATGGTCAACAAGTACTTCGGTGATTTACCTCCCGGTGAGTCGGTCCCCCGCAAGGGGCGTCACGACTCCGGGTTGAAGGGCCGCATCGAGTTGGAGATGCGGGACAAAGTGACCCTGCCCCGGACCTATATCGCTTGGCCGACGCCCCCAGAAGGAGATGTCGACGATGCACCCATGGAGATCTATGAGGCCATCATGTCCGACGGCCTGACCTCCCGTTTGCATAAATCATTGGTCTATGAGAAGCAGATCGCTCAGAGCGCCAATATGCGCTACCACTCGTCAGAGATATCAGGACAATGCGTGCTTTCAGTGACCGCCGCCGAAGGGCATGAACTTGCCGAAGTCGAAGCCGCCGCCGACGCCGAGATGGCCCGGCTGCTTCGGGAGCCGCCCACCGACGAAGAGATCACAAGGGTCAAGAACCGTATCGAAGCCAGCCACTACCGCCAGTTGGCCCGTATCGGCGGGTTCGGCGGACGTGCCGACCAGCTCAACCACTTCAGCGTTTTTTCCAACAACCCCGAACTGATCAACACCAGCCTGGATAAGTACATGGCGGTGACCCGAGAGGACGTGATGCGGGTGGCCGAAACCGTCTTGGGCGAGAACCAGGTCCGGCTCCGCGTGTTGCCTGAACCGACTCTGTCGCCGGCCACCGTCACGATCGACCGGACGATCATGCCGCCGCCCACGAGCGAGCCGGTCTTCAACCCGCCGACGCCAACCCGCACCAAGCTCTCCAACGGCATGGGTATCTCTGTTATCGAGCAGCGCGGTCTCCCCATCGTGGCCTTCGGGGTGTTGATGGACGCCGGCGCCTCCCGTGATCCGAAACAACTCCCCGGACTGGCCGGGTTCACTGCGCAGATGCTGCCGGAAGGCACCACCTCCAAGACGAGTCAGGAGATCGCCCAGGCCTTTGAGTTCATCGGCTCGCGTATCTCGGCCGATGGACGGAGGGAGTACACCCTGCTATCGGCGGAGACGCTCACCAAGCATTGGCCCACGGCGTTGGAACTGACCGCCGATCTGGTGCTAAACCCCAATTTCCCAGACCATGAGATAGAGCGAGTTCGAAGGGAGCACCTCACCGAACTCCGCCGGGGTAAAGACGATGCCAATTCTGTGGCCGACCAGTTGATGGCCGGCTTGGTGTTCGAACCGGACTCAGGATACGGACACCCCCTGTCGGGCACAGAGAAGTCAATCGGCGCGCTGACACGGGACGATATTATTCGTCAGTTCAGCCGTGACTACAGCCCCGCCAACGCCAACCTGATAGTGGTTGGCGACGTCAGTATCGACGAAGTTGCGAAACGGGCTGAAGCCGTTTTCGGTTCCTGGAGGGGCGGTGAAGCCTCGCCCAACGGCATTGCAACCATCGCACCGGCCAATGGGACCGCCACGATCTACCTGGTAGACCGGCCGGGAGCGCCCCAATCGGTCATCCGCGCCATGCATACCACCATCCCCAGGCTGCACCCTGATTATCTGGGACTGACCTTGATGAACTATGCCTTTGGCGGACAGTTCTCCGCCAGGCTGAACCAGAACCTTCGGCAAGACAAGGGTTATAGCTACGGTTATCAGTCCCACGTACAGTGGTTCCGGGGCCCATCCCTGATGTTGGCCGGCGGAGCGGTCCAGACCGAGGTCACGAAAGAATCGGTATTCGAAACGCTGAAGGAATTCAACGACGTACGAGGGTCCCGGCCGATCAGCGAGGAAGAACTGGAGAATGCCAAGCAGAGCGTTCTTCGAAGCTTCCCCGCCAACTTCGAACGCCCTGGCGCGATCATGGGCCAGGTTCTTCAGATGGTCCAGTTCGGCCTGCCAGACGACTATCTACAGACCGTCCGTTCCAGCGTCGAGGCGGTAACCCTGGAGGATGTGCACCGCATCACCCAGGAACTGGTCCGTCCTGACCAGATGAAGATACTGGTGGTGGGAGACCGGCAACAGATCGAGACCGGGCTCCGGGAATTGGACCTCCCCACCGTCATCTTGGACCTAGACGGCGTCGAGATCACATAAGCGCCGACGGCGGCGGAAATCGAACGTAGGGGCGGGTTTCCAACCCGCCCTGTTGCTCGTGATCCAAATCTATACTGGGAAAGAATGTCGGGGCTCACATGCTGCTCCCGGTAGCGATCTCGTTTCCACAACCACAGCGGCAAAGTAAAAGGGCAGGTTAGAAACCTGCCCCTACGTGTATCCGACGTTATTCCCTATGGAAAGGTCACCTATTTTCGCGCACCGGGACCAGTGATTACTGTTGCGGCCGTTCTCCCAATTCCAGGGTCAACGTCTTCCGGGACCCAGCTCCATCCGCAACTTGGAACACTTCTACTTCAACCTGTTGTCCGGCTCTAAGTTCCTGTTTCAGGAGGCGCGTCAGGTCTGAGACGGTGGCGATATCCTGACCGGCGATGTTGACTACGATGTCGCCCGGAATTATTCCGGCGCGGTCGGAAGGCCCATCGACCACGGTGTTCCGGATGATTACCCCTTCCCGGATCGGCAGCCCCACTTCAGCGGCTACCTCCGGTACCAGATCGGCCAGGAATACTCCCATCCAGACCCAGCGGACCCGCCCCAATTCGACGAGTTGCTCGGCAACTTGTTGCGCGGTTTCAACGGCCCACCGCTGTCCTGCGGGGGTTGATCGAGGTGTCGTTCTGTATCAGGTCATACAGCGTCACTCCGGGAGTGGACTCTATCGACCGTCCCAAGGCAGAGACGACGCCAACCGTGACAGTGGGGCCTCCAGGCAGTGCCAACGCGTTCCCGATGGCGATCACCCAGTCGCCCACGCGCAGTGGGCCGTTCTGGTGCAGAGGCAGAAAAGGGTAACCGTCTCCCGGAATCTGCAACACGGCCAGGTCGGACAGCAGGTCTGCTCCGATCAATTCGGCTACGACCTGGGTCCCGTCATCCTGGGTTACGGTGATCTCAACACCACCCTCGATCACGTGGTTGTTGGTCAAGACCAAGCCAGACTCGTCGAAAATCACCCCAGTCCCGCTGCCGAACCCGGTAGACTGCCTGCCGAAGCGGTCCTGGGACACGATCCTGGCCACGATCGAAACCACGGCCGGCCGTACCTTCTCCACGGTATCTGCGATGTTGGGTAATTGCAGCATCGCCACGTCCCCGACTTCGTTGGTGCCGGGCGTCTGGGTGACCGGTGGTGACGCCGTGGACGGTTCAGCGGTGGCCGTCGGGTCGCTGGAACAGGCAACCGCGGCTAGGACAGATAGCATTACCACCGCCAGCAAATAGCGAAACTTAATCATGTTACGCAAGCTCTCCATGATCACTGGAATCCTTGCGCCGCCTCACGTTGGATCCGGAACAAGGGCTCCATACCTCGAGACGCCAATGAAAGTACTTCCTCCACCTGCTGGCGCGGGAAAGGTTGGGCCTCGGTGGCGCCTTGCAGCTCCACCAGGCCACCCTGGGACGTAAGCACGACGTTGAAATCCACGTCGGCTGAGAAGTCTTCTTCGTAACAGAGGTCGAGCAGGAGCTGCCCCTTCAATATGCCCACGCTGATGGCCGCGACAGGGCAAAGCAACGGCAGCTTGGTCAGCACACCGTTGTTCACCAACATCTGCAGCGCCTGATGCAGGGCGACATAAGCCCCGGTGATGGCGGCGGTGCGGGTGCCGCCGTCGGCTTGAATCACGTCGCAGTCTATCTGGACCGTTCGCTCTCCCAGGGCGTCCAGGTCGGTGACGGCCCTGAGTGACCGTCCGATCAGCCTCTGGATCTCTTGTGAGCGTCCGCTAGGACGACCCGAATCGCGCTCTCTGGCGGTGCGGGTGTTTGTGGCCCGGGGCAGCATGGAATATTCGGCGGTGACCCAGCCCTTGCCCTGGCCTCGCAGAAATCCCGGCACTCGCTCTTCCAACGACGCGGCGCAGAGCACCTTGGTGGTGCCCATCTCGATCAACGCCGAACCCTCGGCGTATTTCTGATAACCTGGTGTGATGGTGGTCGGACGGTGTTGGTCCCAAGCCCGCCCGTCCCGTCTGGTGATTTCAGCCAATTGTTACCGGTCCCTGGTCCAGAATGTGCGGAAGACGCCTTGGACTCGGTCCAGGCATCAAAATCCAGTATACATTAAGCCTTTGAAAGGTAGTCTTGAAGGCTTCTTAACAATCCGCCATCTGTTTTGTTTACCGTTGGGTTTCAACCCATAATTCCACGCCGTCGGGAACGAACTCCACGTCGCCGTGGCGGTCGGTCCGGTAGATGTTTTCACCGCCGATCTGCCGCATCAGGCGACCGATCACTTCGTCGTTGGGATGTCCGAAAGAGTTGTCGCCGCCCACGGATATCAACGCCACCGCCGGGCCCACCGCATCGATGAACCCGGCGGTCGATGAGGCCTTGCTGCCGTGGTAGGCCACTTTCAGCACAGTGCTTTCGATCCCGGCGCCCATCAACGCCAATAATGACTCCGTCTGGGCCTCGATGTCGGCGGTCAGCAGGAAGCTGACGGACCCATAGGTCATTCGCAACACCAGGGCGTCGTTGTTCGCCGACCCGCCGCCTGAGATACCTGAGCGGGGATTCAGCACCTCGGCCACCACCCGGGAACCCAGGTCCAGCGCGTAGCCTTGGTGAACAGAAACGACATCAACCTTGTTTCGCTCAACACCTGCTTGCCATTGGGCATACATCGACGCCGTGGACGACTCGGTCCCGGCGACTATGGCGCCGACCTCGTACTGGTCTAGGACATCGATGAGCCCCCGGCTATGGTCGGCATCCAAGTGGGTCACCACCACCAGGTCTAGGCTGCGGTCCCCTTCGGGCATGGCTTCGCTCAGGGCGCGAATGGCGCTGTCGGGCGCCGGGCCACCGTCCACCAAGACTTGGCGACCTTCGGGCGTCACGATCAACGCGCTGTCGCCCTGACCAACGTCTAAAAAATACACGTGCAGATCGCCGTCGCCGCCCGTACCAACCTGCCACCAGAGCGCAATCGCCGCGGCCGTCATGAAGACCGCCCCCGTGATGATGGGAAGGGTTTTGGCTGGTTCCATCGGACGCCGGGTTAATTCCCCCGCTTGATCTTTGACCCTAGACCATAGCCACCCCAATCGGCCTGGCTTGAGCAGCAACAACGATGCGCCCAAGGCCAGGTACCAGACGGCCACCAGCCAGTTGCCGGCCCAGTCTGTCTGGAGAGTCCATTTCGGGGCTATTTTCACCAGCTCTATCAGATAACTGGTGGGTGCCCAAACCATCCAGCCGATGAATTGCCCGAGTGTCGTGCTGACGAGACCCACCGCCGCCGCGGCCAGAGTGCCGGCCATGATGAACGGCATGGCCGGGAGCGCCAACACCGTGACGATGATGCCGGGCAGGGCCACCTCGCGGAAGTTGAATGCAAGCAACGGCCAGGTTGCCAGCATGGCCGACCATGAGATTATGAGCATCATCAAGGGCGCGCGGACCATCGGCAACGCCAAAGGGGCCCATCAAGATCGGCTTGGCGCGGTTGATTCTGGCGACCATCTGGGTATGAACGGCTGAGTCAACGCATCCCCCGCCATGGCGGCGAAACTGAGCTGGAACGACACCCGTTGGACGATCTCCGGTGAGATGACGGTCATCAGGCCCGCGCTTAAGGCCAGCGCCGGGAGGATGCTGCCAGGCCGCCCGATTCCCACCGCCACCAGATATCCACTGCCCATCATCGCCGCCCGGACCACGGATGGCGGCATCCCCGAGACCAATGCGTATGCCCAAACGGCGATCAAAGGGACGGCAAGGAAATAGAAACCTCGCCTCCCAAATAGCCACGCCGACGCGGCTAAGAACATAACCACCAGGACACCGACGTGCAGCCCGGAGATCGCCAACAGATGCGGGGTACCAGTGCCGCGGAAGTCCTGGACCATCTCGGGCGGCAAGTCGCCGCGCAGTCCCAGTAACAGCGCCTGTCCCAAAGCGGACTGAGGGTAGGGGATGGTGTCTTCGATACTTTCCGATAAACGGCCCCGAAGCGAATAGGGCCATTTCCGCCATCCGCCCGATTCACCAGCTATCTCAGCGGAGTCAGCAGACATGATCCCGGCTATTCCCTGCGCGGCCAGGTAAGCGGGATAGTCGAACCCGCCAAATGGCTCCGGACGGCGCAATGTTCCGGAAACGGTGACTAAGTCGCCATAATCGAAATAGGGAGGAGACCGTCGGGCTACCAGATCATCGGATGGGCGGGCGTAATACCAGGAGTCGGCCTTCCGGCGCATCGTTCGCCGTTAGGTCCAACGTGAATTCCACCCGGCTACCGGAGAACTCCGGGTCGCTGCTGATTCGGCCACCCAGCGTCACGTTGGTGTCGGACGGACCTGCCAAATTGAGGCTGGGAGCAACGTCGGCCCGCCAGGCGCCCAGCACCAGCAGCAACGCCAACACGACTGTAAACACCGGCAAGCCACACAGCCGCAGAGCCAGGCCGAAGGTGATGGAACCACCCAAGAGCAGCAAAAGCGGCGCGAGCGGCGTGCTGGTTTCCAGTCCGATCAGGACGCCGATCAGCCACGCCGCCACCATGAAGGCCAGTTTCATGGAACGAAACAGCTAGTTGGGAATGGCGTTCGGTCTGAGATCACCGGACTCCGGTCACCGTGACCAATTCCCGTATGTTCTCATAGGTTACTGGCCCGATCTTCGGGACTTCTTGGACCTCTGCGATCGATTGGAAAGGACGGACATTTTTCCGGTAGGCCACGATAGCTTCGGCCAGCGCAGGGCCGATGCCGGGCAGTGTGTCCAATAGCTGCACCGACGCCCGATTCAAGTCGATCAAGCTGCCTGGCTGGGCGGCTGATCCGGCGGTTGCCCTAGTCGAGTCTGATGCAGCGGGAGGGGTTTCGCCTAACTTGAGGACGTAATACTGTGCTTAGCCTTTGACGCGGAGGGCCAGATTCAGCCCGTCGAGGATGTCTTTGTCGGTGATACCGGCGGCGGCGTCCAGGGCGTCGGTGATCCGGCTTTCTGAATCGAGAGTGTAGACTCCGGGGTTGACCACCGACCCATTGACGTAGACCCTGACCTGGGCAGGGTTTTCCTCTTGCGCCGTTGGCGCGATGATCCGGACCGGCGCGTTGTCGTCCTGCCGGGCAAGCAGGACGACGGCGGCCAAAACCGCCGCCACGGTCGCGGCTACCAGCACGATGAAAGATAAGTTTCGGGCGGTCAGCTCGGGCATACTCTGTCCCACGCCAAAGATCTTAGGTCAGGGATATTCAGTGTTCGTCTGGTCTTTATCTAAACCCCGGTTGTACTAGCTGCGACTGTCCGATTATAATTTAGCCCTCATTTTAATATAAAGGGGTCTTACCGTGGGCACGAACAAAGCTACATCCGTCAACGGCAATCAAAAGCTGCACGCCTTTTTTAAGGGCGCTGTGGTACCGATGGATGAGGCCAAGGTGAGTGTGACAACTCATGCGCTGCACTACGGCACGGCTGTTTTCGAAGGTATCCGCGGCAACTGGAACGAAGAACAAGGCAAGATGTTCATCTTCCGGATGCGGGAACACTACGAGCGTCTGCTCCGCGGCTGCAAGATACTGCTGCTGGACATCCCCTATACCGCAGACCAACTCTGCGACATCACCGTGGACCTGGTGGAGCGCAACGGTCACCAGTCGGACATCTACATCCGCCCGCTGGCCTATAAAAGCGCTGAGGTTGTGGCCAACCTCAAGCTGCAGGAGCTGGAAAGTGATTTCACGCTGATCACCGTGCCCTTTGGGAATTACCTGGGTACCGACATATTGAAATGCTGCACCTCCTCTTGGCGCCGGGTGGACGACAACATGATCCCGACCCAGATCAAGAGCTCGGGCATCTACGTCAACAGCATGCTGGCTAAGACCGAAGCCACCCTGGCTGGGTTCGACGAGGCTATCATCCTGGGCCAAGACGGGCATGTGTCCGAGGGCTCGGGAGAGAACGTGTTCATGGTGACCGGCGGGAAGCTGTTCACGCCTAGGTCAGAGGACAACGCGCTGCCGGGCATAACCCGAGAGACCATCATGCAATTGGCCCAGGCCGACCTTGGAATCGAAGTTGTCGAGCGCAGCATCGACCGCAGTGAGCTTTACCTGGCCGACGAGATGTTCCTCAGCGGCACGGCAGCGCACCTGACTCCGGTTGTGGAACTGGACCGCCGCAACATCGGCACCGGCGAGCCGGGACCGATCACATTGGCGCTACAGAAGATGTATTTCGATGTCGTGGTAGGCCGCAACCCCAAGTACCTCCACTGGTGTACTGTGGTCTCGCCCCAAGTGGTGCCGGCCTAGTCGATAGGGAGTAGCCGCTTCTGATCAGCGAACTATACGGACGCCCATACAATCGGGCGTCCGTTCGGTTTAACCGGCTCATTTAGCCGGACCTTTCGAGTTGGAGTTTCGTGATTTGACCTGGATCGGTCTGGGACTACTCGGTTACGCCATCGGCAGCCTTCCGACTGCTTATCTCTTCACCCGTTACTTCCTGGGCCAGGACATACGGCAGATGGGTGATTCCAACAGCGGCGCGGCCAACGTGTTCCGAAATGTGGGCGCCAAGGCAGGCATCGCCGTGGGGGCCATCGACATCATCAAGGGCGGCGTGGTAGTCGTGTTGGCCATGGTGCTGGTGGATGACACCTACATGGAAATGATGGCTGGCGGAGCGGCCTTGGCAGGTCACAACTTCCCAGTCCACCTCAAGTTTCGGGGCGGCCGCGGCGCGGCTACCGCAGTGGGAGTATTGATTGCATCGCTGCCCTTGATCGGTCTGCCCATCGGCGCCATTTGCCTGGTCGTTCTCTACGTCTCCCGCAAAGCGATCTATCCTCTAGCCATCTTCCTGATCGGCATACCTGTGCTAGCTTGGCCGGTCGAAGGCTCGGTTGCTCTGGCAATCTACGCGGTGGCCATCCCGGTCGCTGTCGGCCTGAGCCATTTCTTCACGACCCGCATCCTGAATCCGGGCGCGGCTGATAACACAGGTTGACTGCCGCTCTTTTCCAAAATCTGACCTATCATGGAGGCACGATGGGCTGGTCTCTGCATCACCCCCACGGACTCATCTATCACGCACCCCAATATTGTCACCGGGGCTACACCCTGTTCGCAAATCTGCGCGGCCATGACGCCAACCTCATCGATATGGAAGGCCGCATCTGCCATCGGTGGCATTGGCCCGGCGGCATCAATTACGCCAATCTGCTGCCCAACGGCAACCTGCTATTCATGAGTCTGGCGCCCGACGAGAAGCTCCCCATGACCGGAATCGGCGGCCACGCCGGTGGGCTGGTGGAACTGGACTGGGACGGCAACTTGGTCTGGGAGTTGGAGAACCCTTGGATGCACCACGACTTCCAACGGCTGGAGAACGGCAATACCCTGGCTCTGGTGTGGGAGGAGTTGTCTTCCGACATGACTTTCCGCGTGAAAGGCGGGTTCACAACCGCCGAAGACCCGGTGCAGATGCTGGGCGACGTGGTGCGGGAATTCTCGCCAAAAGGAGAGGTGGTCCACGAATGGAAGTCCTGGGAGCACTTGGACTTTGACAAAGACGTGATCTGTCCCTTGGAAGGCCGGCGTGAGTGGACCCACGGCAATAGCATCAACGTGACCACCGACGGCGATTACCTGGTCAGTTTCAGGCAGACCAGCACGGTGGGCATAGTGGACCGGGTGAGTGGACGCTTCACTTGGAAATGGGGACCGGGAGAGGTGTCCCACCAGCACAACCCCAGCTTCCTGGACAATGGCCGGGTGCTGTTGTTCGATAACGGCTCTCACCGCCGCGCGCCCAATACCAACTACTCCCGGATCGTCGAGATCGACCCGGCCAACAACGACATCGCCTGGGACTACCGGGGTGAGCCGGCAATCTCCTTCTACAGCTATCAGATCAGCGGGGCGGAAAGACAGCCCAACGGCAACACGCTGATCTGCGAGGGGGCCACCGGGCGGTTCATCGAGGTTACCGCTGGGCACCAGATAGTCTGGGAGTACATCAATCCCCTGTTCGCCGATAGTGGGAGGCTGGCGGGTGGCAGTTCATCGGGCCAGGCCAACTCGGTCTTTCGCGCCCACCGGTTCGCCCCAGATGACCCAGCGCTAGAGGGACGGGACCTGGACCCGGCGAGATACGGCAACTTGAACCGTATATTGGGCGCCAACTAGGAGTCAGACAACTCGCCCAGAACCAGGAGATCGCCGTCTGCCTCCAGTCGGCCTTCGGATAATAGACCGTTTATCACGGAGTCGAACCGGTCCTTGACGGCTTGGGTGGTGCGGCTGAAGCCCAGCAGTTTTGCTACCCGGGCCGGAGCTTGGTCCCGGTCGATCCCGTAAGACCGCCCGACAACCACACAGATAGCCTCGGCAATCTCCTCGTCCGAGACCATCTCCAGCTTGCGTGATGCGGCGGGTAGGCCCGATCGGTCCCGGACCGGCGGCCGTGTCATGTTAGTGCTCAAAAGGAAGTCTCCGCGCCGGGAAATATCACCCGACCGGACGAGTTCGTCAACCGCATCGTCCAAGGCCGCCTGCACGAGTTTGCCCGGCCGCTTGACGCCCGATTCAGTACATATGCGGCGAACAGCCTCCGAGATGTGCACCGGACTCTCCACTTGCACCACCCTATCGATCCAACGTTTCAGGGATCTAGCCGAAGCGGCGGCCAAGTCCCTGTTTGCGGGCTTGGAACTCAGTTTTGCTTCCTGGTACTCGCTAACCTGAAAGACTTCCGGAGCAGGCACCGCATCTCGGATGATTGCACCCTCGATATCCGATGGCTCTTCTTCCGGCGAAGCCGAATCGACCGGCTCCGCAGGGGGTTCCTGTATCAACTCTTCCGGCGGCTGAGCTTCTGGAGCGTCGATCGCCTCCAGGACACGCTCCAGTTCCCTCTGGGGATTGCTGGCCCATTCGGGGCTCCAGGCACGGTGCAGTCGCCAGCCGAGCCCTTCCAGCACCTGAGGGCGCAGCCGGTCCCGGTCGCGGGCCGATCTGGCGCTGCCGTAGGACGGGCCGTCGCACTCGATCCCCAAGATGTACCGGCCAGGCTTTTCCGGGTCCGAGACCGCCAGGTCAACCGTGCCCGTGCCCCATCCCGGTGACTCGGCCACCAAGTACCCGTTCTCTTTGATGACCTCGGCAACCGATTTCTGGAACCGGGTGGGCTGCTCAGCCTCACCGCCGGATGCCGCCTCCTCATCGCGGGATTCCAAGATGCCTCTATGCGCGAAGGCCAGAAACGTACGCAGCGCCCGGACTCCCTGAGAGTTGGTGCGTTCCAGGTCTATGTCGTCCTCGGTCATATTGGTGAACACTTCGCAGCGCCTTCTGGCCCTGGTGATCAGGACGTTGAGGCGCCTTTCTCCGCCCTCCCGGTTGAGGGGGCCGAAATTCAGGTCCACCCGGCCGTCTTCCGCCCGGCCGTAGCCGATGCTGACCAAGATCACATCCCTTTCATCTCCCTGCACTGTCTCCAGGTTCTTAACGAAGAACGGCTCTTCGGAATGCGACGAGAAGAACCCCTCCGCCGACTGGTCCTCACGCCGCAGGTCATCCAGCCGGTCGAGGAGCTCTCTAGTCTGGGCCATGCTGAAGGCCGCAACGCCCAGGGATAGCTCCGGCCTGTTCCGTGCGTGCTCCATGACCGCCCGGGCCACCGCCTCGGCTTCCAGGGGATTTGTGCCGGTGGTCCCCCGGCCGTAAACCGTATCCGGTAGGTGGTGATAGAACAGGCCGGTTTCCTCTCGCCCGGCGTCCGGGCTGGGGAACAGCACGAGACCACCGCCGTAGAACTCGTGGTTGGAAACGGCGATCAGGGAATCGTGGCGGCTCCGGTAGTGCCAGCGCAACATGCGGCTGGGCGCGTTCTGGGCCGCGAACAAGCCAAGGATGCTTTCGATATCGCTGGTTACTTCATCGTCGCTGTATTCCTCGACCTGACCCGCGGTCTCGAAGAATGGCGTCGGCGGGAGTTGCTGACTGTCGCCCACAACCACCACCTGGCCGCTTCGCATCACCGCACCCAAGGCGTCCACCGGCTTGACCTGGCTGGCCTCGTCGAACACCACCAGGTCGAACTTGACGCCGCCGGGGCTAAGGTAGGCCGCGATGGACAACGGACTCATCATGAAGACGGGTTTGATCGCCTGGATGGGATTTCCGGCCCGTTCCAGGAGTTGGCGGATGGGCAGGTGGCGCCGGCGCATCTCGAACTGCCGCCGCAGCACCGCCAACTGGCCGCCGCCCTGGTTCCGGGGCATGCGTTCCCAGTGCGCTTCAGCCAGCCGGGTGCGGTTATGGACCAAGATACGGCGGTCTAGGTCCTGGAAGGTCTGCCTGACCTGGTCGTGGGCCGCTCCATCAAAGGAACCAAGTTCGGGCCGCTCGGTCAATGCGCGCTCCCAGAGGCCTTCGTTCCAGGCCCGGTCGTAGACGTCGAGTAAGGCCGTTTCCCCGGACGGCCACAGGTATGCAGCCTCCAATATAGGCCCGAGTCCATCGGCCTCGCAATTCGTGCCCTGGACGTTGAGGCGGACCATGTCATGGACGCTCTCCATGTTCGCGAGACAACTGGTGGCAAATTGGAGCTGTTGCTCCAACGATTGTTCAGCTAGGGTCCCAGGATTTTCAAAGCGCCGGGTAACGTCCATGTCCATGCCGATGGCCACTTCACCGGCGGCGTTCTGGAATTCGGCCACTGCCTCATCGACGCCACGGACCGATTCAAGTAGTTGCCCGGAGTCAGGCGCACGGCCCAGGTAGTCCAAAAGCGCCTGAGGCATCTGGCCTTCGGCGATCTCGCCGTTGAGTTCCGATAGCCACTGTGTTGCCAGCCTCAGCCGGGGCCAGCCGGAGTTCCTGCCCTGCCATCCGTTGCGGAATACGTCAGCGCCGAGATATTCATGCTCGACGAATGTCGATTCGTTCCGCTGATGGGTCTCGATCGCGTGCACCATGGCCAACGAAGATTTTGCTCCCGGAGCGCGGCCCGTGGAGGTCAGACTCGCGATCCGCTTTCGGGTACTACGGTATTCCGAGATGAGCAGCCGCCACGGTTTGACACCTTCGGTTTCCAATACGAGCTTTTCCGCGGAAAGGTCCTGTTCCCAGGCATGGAGCCTAAGGGATGAGCCAAACTCGGCCTGTAGCGAAGCCATGACCGACCCTGACTCGACAAGGTCCACAACGCCATCCGGGCGCTGGGTCCAATGCTCGCTCATCAGGTCGATGCCGGTCAGGTCGGGCGCGGCCAGTGCCCTGCGGGCCGCCGCCACCGTTTGGTGGACTGCCACCAAGTCTGCCGGAGCGATCAATCTCATGGTCCGAGCCAGGGTGTTGACCCGGTGGATCAACGCTTCCAACGCCGCTCGGTAATCGCTCAGCTTGGCCCTGAGTGCGTCCTGGGCTGCTGGCAGCAGTTCCTTCAAACCCATGCCCCAGAAGGAATGGTCTCTGGGCGGGCCCATGGCCGTTATCCTGGCCTGTAACTCCTCGACTAACCCCCGTTTGCGGCGGTATTCGGCCTGGGACCATTGGCTGATGTTGGAGATCGTCGCCTTTGGTAGAACGCTTTCCGAGTTGCCCAGCAACTCTCCGGCCGCTTGGAATGGTGTGACGCCCGAATCACCGATGGTCCGGTTAACAGCCCCGCAATAGCCGTTCAGGCGCTCTCTTAAGCGGGTCAATTCGGTCACGTCCTCGGCAACCGCGCCGGTGCGGGGACGGCCAAGGTCCAGCGTTCGGGCCAGTTCGTCCAGGACCATCTTCTTGGCTGTTTTGTGGCTGTGCAGCTCCAGCACGGCGTCGCCCAGCCCCACGTTGTCCAACCGGCGCTTCACCACCTCCAGCGCCGCCATCTTCTCGGACACGAACAAAACGGTCCGCCCGCGGCCCACGGCCTCGGCGATCATGTTGGTGATGGTCTGGGACTTTCCGGTGCCAGGCGGCCCCTGGATCACCAGGTTAATTCCCTGGTTCACGTCCAGCAGGGTCAGGGTCTGGGAGCCGTCGGCGTCGACCACGTGATAGCTTTCGCCCGGAGCTAGCACGTCATCTAGATTATCGTCGCTTCCGATGAGTGAAGGGTCTTCGTCGAATCCGTCCTCCAGCAACGCGCCGATGATCGGGTGTTCGGCGGGTGAGTTGTCTTCGGGCCAAGTCGCAACGTCCAGGTCCCGGTACATCAGGAACTTGCTGAAGGAGAAGAATCCCAGGGCAACCCGCTCCCGGTCGATGGTCCAGCCGTCCAACCCTTCCACTGCTTCGGCTACAGAGTCGTAATACGACGCGACATCCAGGCGTTCCGACTCGGGCAACTCGGGTAGTGCGATGCCGAATTCCAGACGAAGTTTTTCCCGCAGCGAAACGTTGGAAACGGGGTCATCGCCCGTATGACGCAACTGGAACTGTCCGCGGGGGTTGGTCCGTTCCAGGCTGACGGGCAGCAGCACCAGAGGGGCCAGACGGGGCTCCGAGTTGGCGCCGTTATCCAGCCATTGCAGCATGCCCAGGGCCAAAAAGAGGGTGTTCACCCCCTGTTCCTGGATGAAGGAATTGGCCAAACGGTAGGTGGAAAGCAGTCTCCGGTCCAGATCGGCGGCTTCATGCGCCGTATTCAACTGGAGATAACGGCGGCGGTCCGCACCGGAGGATTCTTCGGCCGATTCCGGGACCAACATCGCGACCCGTTCTTGTTCGTCCAGCGCGTCGATGATTTCCTGTGGAGAGTGGCCCTGCAATCGGGCGCCCCTGGACCGGAGCAGCCGGTAATTGAGCAGCGGGTTCCGCATCCCCAGGTCCAAGAGGTCCCGGCGCGCCGCTTCGAGCTTGGCGCCCACGGCGTTTGAATGGGTCTGCTGGGCGGATGCCAGTTCCTCGACCGCTTGCACCAGCGGCAGCAGCAGGCCGTGGGCATGGTCCGCCTCCAGATAGTCCAACAGCCCTGACGGCACGCTGCCGCTTTCGATCTCGTCGCCGATCTTGCGACGCCACAATGCGATGGACTCAAGGGCCGGCCAGGATTGGGGTCCGGCGATGCGGCCCTGGCTAAACAGCGATATTCCCAGGGGCATGTGGCCTTCGATGATGCGGCTTTGCTCTTGGGAATCTATGACCGCGTTCAACAAGGCCATCTGGCCTGCTAAATCGGATGGCAGCGACGATAGGCACATCTGTGAAATGGCGCTGCGGGCGTGGCGGTACTTGCTGGATAGGATCCGGGTACGGCGGCCGCCGGCCTCGGCTAGGACTTCCTTTACTTCGGCTGCGTCCTGGTCCCAAGCCTCTGGGGTGAGGTAGCGCCCGAATTCGGAACGGATGAAGGCCAACGCAGTCCCGGCGGCGAGAAGTTGGTCCAACTCCGGCCGGCGGCTGTCCCATTCCGGGGCTTTGAGGTTTATGCCGTTTAGATCAGGGGCGTCAATCGCCCGGCGGGCCGCCAGGATGAGCGCTTCCCGTTGGGACTGGCCCCGTGGTCCGGGCAGCCCCATGGCCCTGGCAAGTTCCCCGGCAGCGTCCTCCAGACTCTGGAGTGAATGCCGCTTTGGGCCACGCTGGGAGCTAGTTGCGGCTCCAGGTCCTCCGGCATCTTGCTCCGGCTCCGGGGGCTGGTCCAGGTTGCTTCCTGTAGACATAACACCACGTTAGCACACCGTCCATTTCGCAGAGCAGTTGTCTTTGTCACGGTCTGCGGTAAGTTGGTCGACATAACCCATCAATCACCATGATATACTCGGAAAATTACGGGCGAATTACCGGGTGTCAGGCACGTCCGCCAACCCCGAACACAGTCAGGAGAAAGATGGACGCATTCGACATGTCTGAGATCGTGGAGGGCCACCGCGAGAACGGGGAGCTATACCACGAGTTTCTTAGAGCCGAACGCATCAGTGTTGGCTTGTACGTCCTGGCGGCCGGGGCCACCGACCCCCAGGTGCCCCATACCGAGGATGAGATCTATTACATCGTGTCGGGAGCTGCAACGATCGAGGTGGACGGGGAAAACCGCCCAGCGAGCGCCGGGTCGGTCATCTACGTGGACGCCCACATCGAGCACCGGTTCCACGCCATCACAGAAGACCTCAGCGTCATCGTAGTGTTTGCGCCGCCGCGCCGGTCCCTGGCGGTCCAAAGTTAGGAGCTGATAAATTGTCTGAAGTAGAGATCATGGGGATGATTGGCGTAAACCGGGAGCGGGACTCCTCCCGGGGCGTCACGGTCAGCCTATTCGGTGGCGGCATCAACCCCGCCGACGAGATTCCCGCCGGGATCGACGCGGAGTACATAGCCGAGTTCTCCCAGGCCCACGAAGACAGTGGCTTCGACAAGGTCCTGATCGGGTATTCTTCGGCCACGGCTGAGGGGTTCGGCGTCGCGGGATACGCCGCGTCTCGGACCAAGACCCTGGGCTATCTTATCGCCCACCGTCCCGGATTCATGATCCCTACGCTGGCGGCCCGTCAGATAGCCACCCTGGACCAGCTAACCCAAGGCCGCATCGCCATGCACATCATCAGCGGCGGCAGCGACGTAGAGCAACGGCGGGACGGCGACTGGACCGACCACGACGCCCGCTACCGGCGCACCGACGAGTACATGGGAGTGATGAAGCGGGTCTGGACCGAGACCACCCCCTTCGATCACGACGGAGAGTTCTACCGGTTCGAGCAGAACCTGAGCGAAGTTAGGACTTTCCAGAAACCACACGTGCCCCTTTATTTCGGCGGGGCATCGGACGTGGCCAAGGAAGTCGGCGCAAAGCGGGCCGATGTCTACGCCCTCTGGGGCGAACCGTTGGCGTCCATCAAAGAGCAGATAGGAGATATTCGGGCGCGGGCCGCCAAGTACGGCCGCACCATCAAGTTTAGCGTTTCCGTTCGACCCATATTAGGGGACACCGAAGGCGAAGCTTGGGAACGGGCCCAGGGTATCTTGGAGCGGGTCAAGTCGTCGGTGGGTGACACCATCGGCCCAGGAAAACCGGCCAGGCTGCAATCTGAGGGGTCGCGCCGACTATTGGACTTTGCATCCCAGGGAGACATCCACGACAAACGCCTCTGGATGCCCATCGCCGCCACCACCGGGGCTGCCGGCAACACCACCGCGCTGGTGGGCACCGCCGAACAGGTGGCCGAATCCCTGCTCGCCTACCACAAAGCCGGTGCCGACGCGTTCATCATCCGGGGTTTCGACCCGATGCAAGACACCATCGACTGGGGCAAAGAACTGATTCCCATGGTGCGTGACGGAGCGGCGGCGCTGGCCAAGTAGGCTAGAACCCTTCCAACTCCAGCAAACCCTCCAGAAGGCCAAAGAACCGGGCCGAGTCCACCTGCTGTGGCAGTGATATCTCACCTGGACCGCCCGTCTCTGAAGTTTCCCCCCAGGACTCGTTCTCTTCGAGGCCAACGTCCAGGTCCACTTTGGCGACCGTGGCGATGGCCGGTTCCAAGGCGATTGCCAGGGCCAATGGGTCGTAGAACTCGAACCACTGCCTGGTAGGGTCTTTCGCGAACCAACCCTGAAGCATTTCCAAAGTAAGCCGGCCGATGGGGTGATTTGAGCCGAACCTCAGCGCCTGTTCGCGGCTGATTGCGACCTGCCGGCAGGCGGCCAGGTCAACGACGGTTATGGGCAGACCGCTCGAGAGAACTATCTCAGCGGCCGCAGGGTCGCTGTAGAAGTTGAACTCCGCCTTTGGGGTGACGTTGCCCGGCGTGTTCACCGCCCCGCCCATGACCACGATGTTCTTCGCCTGCTCCAACGCCGCCGGGTACTCCCAGAGCAGCCGGGCAATGTTGGTCAGCGGCCCCAGTGCCACGAGAATCACTTTGCCGGGCTGCCGGGTCAAACGGTCGTTCAGAAATCGGACCGCTCCATCCGCGACCGGCCTTACAGTCGGCTCCGGCAGCCGTCTGGACAGCCCTCCCGGGCCGTGGAATTGCGGGGCGTATCTGAACCTGCCGCGCAACGGACGAGATGCACCCTTGGCCACTGGTATATCGCTGCGGCCGGCCGCTTGCAGCAGGGCCAGGGCGTTACGGGTGGACCTAGCCAGCGGGACGTTCCCGCCCACGGTGGTCAGCCCCAAGAGCTCAACCTCCGGCGCGGCAAGCGCCATGAAGATGGCCACGGCGTCGTCCACGCCAGGGTCGGTGTCGATGAGTAGTTTGGTCGGTTCGGCCATGGGATTCTTGGTCGGAGCAGCGCGGTTAACTTAAAATGAAGCAGGGTCCTTGTAGAAATATCCAGAGTTGGCGAAGGCGGTCAGGGATTCCAGCCCCGTGTGCCAGAACCGGTATCCGGTGGCCTTGTGCAGCTTCCCGGTGCTCATCAAGATGGGCCAGCGTACCCGGTCCAGCCAGTCGGTGGAGGCATCCTGCCGCAGCCGTAACCCACCGCACAATTGGACAAGTGGATAAGCCAGGAAGGGCGGCAGGTTTATCAACCGGCTCTTTATGATCTTGGCGATCTCCCGGTAATGGACGACCCCGTCTCCGGCCACATTGAAGGTCCCTGGAATCTCTTTTTGGATGATGATTGAAATGACCCGCGCCAGGTCGTCGTCATAGACGAATTGCATGGGTGGGTCGTAGTCCAGCACGCCAAGCATCCAGGGGCGGAAGATCGACTGTGTCGCCCGGTTGTCGGCGCCGTGACCCAACACAGTGCACGACCTTAAGACAGTGATCTTCACGTCTTGTTGGGCACGGGCGTATTCATCCAGAAGCAACTCGCAGTGGTGCTTGTCGTGGGCGTAGGGGAAATCGTGGGACGGCCGCATCGGCGCATCATCGGTGATGGGTATTGGGTTGTCGCTGTGGGCGCCGTAGACCAGGTGAGAGCTGAGGTATATCAGGTGGGTGACCCGAGCGCTCGCGCAGGAGGCCATCACTGACCGCAAAGTTTCGAGGTTCTCCTCATGTATGGCGTCTATCTCGCGTCGGTTGGCCCCACGGCGGTCGTTGAAAGCCAGATGTACCAAGGTGGACACGCTCTGGTCGTTCAGTTCATCTTCGATGGGTTCAGACACGTTTTTGCGGTAGAAGGCGATGTTGTGGACGGGTAGGGGCAGCGAGTTAACGTCGAAAGCCACTAATTTCCGGAGGCCGGGTTCCTGATCCAACCGCTCCAGAAGTTTGGTGCCGACGTAACCCGAGGCTCCGGTGACCGCTACTACCTTTCCCTGTTGGGCCATCCTATCCTTTCGCATGACCGGGTGAATTATCGTAGAAATGACGGACGCTGTTTGGACTTGAGGTCTCAGGTAGAGGTTACCGGAGGGAGGAAGGGAGGGACAACATACTGCCGAGCCAGGTCTTGGCCGTTATGCCGATCTTTTCGGCCTTGCTCAAGGACACCCGGGTCTCCAAGATGTCGTAGTCCGACGCTTCGATCCGGTTCAATACCTTGGAGTAAAGCGCTCCCAGGACGGCGGGGCAGGCGCGGGACCGGCGGGGCAGATAGGGCAACAGCTTGAAGCCGCGGTCGAAGTATTCACGGGCGCGCTGGGACTGAAATCTCATGAACTCCAGAAACGCTTCGTTACGGACTCCGTTCCTCAGATCATCTTCCGAATAGCCGAAGCGGACCATCTCGTCCTGAGGAAGATAGACTCGCCCCATATCGAAGTCTTCCCGAACATCCCGGATTATGTTGGTCAACTGCATGGCCAGGCCCAGGTCCACGGCGTATCCCTTGGCGTCGTCGTCCTCGTAACCGAAGATCTGAAGGCAGATCAGTCCCACCACCGAGGCTACCCGGTAGCAATATTCCTTGAGCTCGTCGAAGTTCTGGAACCGGTCTTTTACCAGGTCGCTCTCGACGCCCAGGATGATTTCTTGGAAATAGTCCTGGGGGATATCGTAGTTCCGCGCCACATCGGCCAACGCTACGTAGACGGGGCTGGAGGCGTTACCTGAGTAGGTGCTGTCCAAGTTGGCTTGAATGTCGGAAAGGGCCTTTAATTTGGCGTCGGTTGAGGTCTCTTCATCCACCGAGTCATCACAGTGGCGGCAGAACGCGTAGGCGGCGTAGATAGCCCGGCGCTTGGCTGCGGGGAGAGTTAAAAAGGCGTAGTAAAAGTTCTTTGCTTCCCGGCGGGTGATGGTCCGGCAAGCTTCGTATGCGGATTCCAAGTCCAATTTGGGGTCGGTGGTGGGAAGCTGCATAGGGCCTACTGACGGTGGAGAGATTCGACGTTCGGCCGAAACCGGGGGTCGTTCTAGTCTGGGCCGCCGTGGGGTCTTGTGTTTATTCTCCGACGATCTGGACCAGGACTTCACGGGGGCGTGGATGGTCTAACTCGATGAAGAATATGCTCTGATAGGTCCCGAATTGCATGCGGCCATCCACCACCGGCACCGTCTCGCTGGTGCCCAATAGTAGGTGCTGTAGGTGGGCATGGCCGTTGGGGGATTCGTCGTCGGTCATGTTGACCGTGCGAATCTCAAAGTTGTTGTGCTGGTAGTCGTGGTCCCGTGGGAAAATCTTCTCTAGGAACCTCGCCATGTCCTCCAACAACAACGGCTCATTCTCGTTGATCTTCACTGCGGCGGTGGTGTGCTTAGAGTACACAACGGCGAAACCGTTTGAGATCTTGGATTCAGCGACACACTCGGTGACCCAGTCTGTGATGTCGATGAACTGCGGCGCACACTTGGTTTTCACCCGCTTGCAAAAGGACCTAGTTTTCATATTCGAGACCCCCCCCTAAATTGTTAGCCCCAAATCGATCTGGGCGTTGATTCTTGCTCTTCTGAAATCCCGCCCTGCCCTTTCTCCTACCGCCCGGATATGGCCTGGAAATACCTTCCCAGAGCCAGCAACGGCCAGTAGTTTCGGTACAGGTGGTAGTTAATCATAAATCCGGCTGGCATATCCAAGCCTTGGTAGCTGGTTTCTCCGATATCAGGCAACGCTTTAAGGCGCTCCCCGACACCGTAACCAGGGAATCCGGTGCCGGTGAAATACGGCTCGTCCCAGGAGCCGTCTTCTTCTTGTGTTTCGGCCAAGTAAGCGAGGCCCCGCTGAGTAGTCTCGCTGTCATGCTCTTTGGCGGCCACCAGCCCAAGCAAAGCCCATGCGGTCTGAGACGCAGTGCTGGGACCAACGCCGCGCAGAGTTGGGTCAACGTATGACCCGCAGCTCTCACCCCACCCGCCGTCTTCGTTCTGGTGGGCCACCAACCAATCGACTGCCCGCCGGACGTACGGCTGAGACATGTCTTCGCCGATGGCTTCCAATGCCGGCAGGACAGCCCCGGCGCCATAGACGTAATTCACACCCCAACGCCCGAACCAGGAGCCGTCTTCCTCCTGCTCGCTGATCACGTATTCGAATCCGCGGGCGACTATCGCGTCGTCCCTGGTGTAACCCAAGCGGCCGTACATCTCCAGCAGATGTGCGGTTACGTCGACGCTGGGCGGGTCAAGAGTCTCGCCAAAATCCGAGAACGGAATCTTGGTCAGGTATTTCTTGTTGTTGTCCTTGTCGAAGGCCGCCCAACCGCCGTTCTTGGACTGCATACCAGCCATCCACTCCACACCCCGTTGGATGGAGTCGGCCCGGCGAGATTCCTCAGCCTCCGGCAGCCGGACTTGGTCCAGCGCCATCACGACGATGGATGCATCATCGATGTCCGGGTAGATCTGGTTATCGAACTCAAATGACCATCCACCCGGGCGGACATCTTTGGCCCGGACCTGCCAGTCGCCCCCGGCGAAGATCTGTTTATCCATCAGCCACCTGGCCGATGATTGGACCATGGGGTCATCGGGCGCTACGCCTGATTCCAGCAGGGCCAATTGGGCGATGCAAGTGTCCCATACCGGGGAGATGCATGCCTGGACGTTGCACTTATATTCGTCCTCCAGGGCGAACGTCTCGAAGCCCTGGAATCCCTTCTTGACCGCCTCGTGTTCCGGCCCGTAGCCCATCGTGTGAAGGGCGATCAACGAGTAGACCCACGGGGGCTGGATACCAGCCCAAGAGCCATCGGCCTCCTGGTGTTCCAAGACCCATTGCATGATCTTCTGCTCGGCACGTCCGCGCAGAGGATGCACCGGCAACCGTTGGTAAAGCCCCACCAGCTTGTCGGTCCAGTAGAGACCCTTGGCCCAGCCGAATCCACCCGTGGGTTTGGGCAGGGTATAGTTCGTGCCTTCCCGTCCGTTGGGATACAGCTCGTCGATGTTGGCCGACTCGGGCACTGGACAATACGGTTGGCGGGTCAGGATTATCAGCATCGGGGCCACTGTCGCGCGGGCCCAACTGGCGAACTCGTAGATGTTGAAGGGCGCCCACGACGGCAAGAAGATCATCTCGGGCGGCATTTTGGGCGTGCCCTTCCAATCCCATTGTCCAAACAACGCCAGCCAGATCTTGGTGAAGATCCGCACCTTTGGTATCCCGCCCTTGGACAATATGAATTCGCGGGCCTTTCGCAACGGATCAGATTCCGGCGCATGTCCGGCCAGCTTGAGGGCGAAGTAGCATTCAACGGACGTGCTGACGTCGCCAGGCGCCTCGTAATACTGGCCCCATGAGCCGTCGGTCCGCTGCTTGCTCAAGATGTAGTTGCAGACCTTGCGCCAACGTTCTGGGTCGTGGCGGCCGGTGAAATGGCACAGCATGAGGTACTCGGCTTCCATGGTGGTGTTGGATTCCAGTTCGCCCCACCAGTACCCTTCGGGGTACTGAGTCCGGCGGAAATAATCCTGGGACCGCCGCACTGCCTGGCCTGCCGCCTGTTCGACGGGTGTATGTTTCTCTTGGGCCACCATCTTCAGCTTGTGTTGCTCCTGACCGGCTGCCGGTCGCCGTTCACATAGCCGTGTTCAGTGAACCAATCGGCTGCTTTTTTCAATGCCTCTTCGATGGGCCGCTGGGGCTGCCCCAACTCCCGGACTGCCTTCTCGCAACTGACATACGCTGGAGTCTTGGACGCCAACACTCCCTCCACGGGTATGGCCGGTTCGCGGCGAAAGATAGTGCCTTCAATGAACCGGTCGGCATAGCCAGCACCGACCACGAGCCAGTAGGGCGCCCTGATTCGGGGCGCCGGCAGGCCGGTCTGGCTGCTCAATATGTCGAATATTTCCTTCAAACTCACGTTCCGGTTGCCCAAGATGTACCGCTCACCGGACTTTCCCTTCTCCAATGCCAAGATGTGGCCTTCGACAACGTCCGCCACATCCACCACGTTCATTCCCGTTTTCAGATAGGCCGGAATCTTCCGCCGTAAAAAATCCAACACCATCTTCCCTGTCGGCGTGGGCTTCACGTCCCACGGCCCCACCGGCGCCGTGGGATTCACCACCACCAGCGGCATCCCCGCAGCCGCCAAGGCCAGGGCCTCCCGCTCCGCTTGGAGCTTGGACCTCTTGTAATGGCCGTGGAGGGATTTCGGGTCTAGGGGCGTGTCCTCGTCTCCCAAACCGTCTTTAACGAGTGCAACGGTCCCCACAGTGCTGGTGTAGACCGTACGGGAGACCCCGGCTTGCCGCGCGGCTTCAAGCACGTTTAGCGTGCCTGCCACATTGGTCCGCGAGATTCCGGCTGGGTCCCTGGACCAGAACGTGTAGGCGGCGGCCACGTGGAAAACCGCCTCGCAGCCTTGGACGGCCCGGTCCACCGACTGACGGTCCAGGATGTCGCCCTCGATGGGGACGATTCCGGTGTTTTCTATTGTTAAGCGGTTGCTGCCAGGACGCACCAGCGCCCTTACGTCATCACCGCGCCGCCACAGCTCGCGGGCCAGGTTTCCGCCGATGAACCCGGTGGCGCCGGTGACCATTACTTTCATTTGTTAAGCCTGATTATCGGGACCTAACTGGCGCCGATGCTCCCAGATGCCTTCAGGTAGGACAGTCCAAAGTTTGTCAGAACTGCCTGGCACAGTTGGAACTGCTTCTTGAGACGGAGCATGGTGGGGATCCGCCAGGGCATCAGTAAGACCCGGGTTACACGTTTGTAGCGCGACCCGGCCAGTCCCGGCAGATAACCGGGCAGGCGTTGACTCGCTGTATCCAAAACTACCCGCACAGACAGGAACGGGACTCCCGATTTCTGGGCCGCCTCGGCTACCCGATAGTCCTCCATGTTGACGCTGGTGGCCTGATACCGGGCCCGCAGTTCCACCCGTTCTTGGGGTTCCGCGACTAGATGGTCAACGGTCAACGAACCGCCGTCAAAGGTGGGGACCGAGAGGTCCAGCGCCGCTTGCCGGGCGGACTGGAGCATCTGAGTGTCGGGCCTGATCGCCTGCCCCGCGCCTTGGGCAGCTCCGTCTTGGAGGGCGTACCGGTCGGCCAGCAGCAGGTCTCCGGTCTCCAGTTCGGGGTCGATGCCGCCGGCTACGCCGACGACCAGCACTCCATCTACCTTGGGGCCGCCGCGGTCGAGCAATGCTGTCATCGAGGCGCCGGCCCGCTCAGGACCAACTCCCAATACGTGAAACTCCACCGGAGGGCGGACCCCCGTGGCGTCTTCGATGTCGAGCAATTCACGGCGGAGACCGGTCAATTCTTGCTCCATGCTGGCAGCCACGATCAACAAATTCCCCAACTCTTGGACCTAAGCGGCGGTGATGCCGCCCTTATGGGCAGCTCCGGATTTGATCAACGTCATCCAGTCTTTAGGCGTCCTAACGGCCTCGAAGATGGTGGCCGACTCAAAGCCGCAGTGCATCATGCAGTTGGCGCAACGGGGGTCTTTGCCCACTCCGTACCTCTCCCAGATGTCCTCATCGAAGAGCTCTTGAACGTGCTCGACGTGCTCATCGGCCAGCGGGTAACAGGGCTTCCGCCAGCCCATCACGGTGTAGGTCGGGTTGGACCAGGCGGTGCATTGGTATTCCCGGTCCCCTTTAAGGAAATTCAGATATAGGGGATTGTTGTAGAAACGGGCGCCCTCGGCGTTCTCCGGGGACAGCAGTTTTTGGAAGACCGCGTGAGATTCCTGGCGGGTCAAGAACATGGCCTGGTCCGGGGCGTCTTTAAAATCGAAACCCGGAGAGATCATGGAACCCTCGACCCCGATATCCGCTACCATCCGGAACATCTCGGAAAGGTCTTCGACATCGCTCGTGCGGAAGACAGTGGAGTTCGTGCAAACGCGGTAGCCGCGGTCCAGTGCCGATTGGATGGCGCCGACGGCCTTGGTGAACACGCCTTTCCGGTCAACCGACTCATCGTGCTTCTCTTCCATGCCGTCCATATGGACCACCCAGCACAGGTACTTGGAAGGGGGCACCTTATTCATAACCCGGTCCAGCAGCAATCCGTTGGTGCAGCAATAGACGAAGTATTTTTCTTCGATCAACTTGTTGATGATCTCGTCTATCCGGGGATGGATCGTGGGTTCTCCGCCGGCGATGGACACGATGGGAGCGCCCGACTCACGCACTGCGGCGAGGGCTTCCTCGACCGGCATCATCTTGTCCAAAACGGGTTTGTACTCGCGGATACGGCCACAACCGATGCAGGCCAGGTTACACATCTCCAGCGGCTCAAGCATGGTCACCAGCGGGAATTTCTTCCTTCCCTTGAGCTTATTCTTCAGGATGTAGCCTGCTAGCCTAGTGGACAGCTCCAGGGGCCGTTTTGCTCGTTTGGCGTTAGTTGTAGTCGTCATATCGTATAAACCTTGTTGGTCAGCGATTTCTGATTGGTCGGCAACTTGGCTAGTATTCTCTCCGAGCGAGAAAATCAACCAGTTCTTCAGCCTCGGTCTGCGCCCATCGGGGCAGCGAAACCGGCTTTAAAGCCTCCAAGGCCCGGGCTGCAGCGGCCTCTGTGATGTGTTGAGAGTTCTCCTGCGAACCAACTTCGTCCAGAACGGCCATCACCCGCTGCACGTCGTCCTCTTCCAGTTCTTCCTGTCCGTAAATACGGAGCAGGTCTTCCATAGCCCGTCCGCTGGCTCGCTCCAGGGCGAAAACCACAGGATAGGACTTCTTCCGGCGGCGTATATCGCTGTCGGTGGCCTTGCCCAAGGTGGCTTGGTCGCCCCAGATCCCCAGGTAGTCATCCCTGATCTGGAAAACCTGGCCCAGATGGTTGCCAAACTCAGCGAACGCATTCACCGCCGTTTCGTCTTCAGTGGCGAGGAGTGCTCCTATCTGCAGGGCGCAGCGAATCAAAGCCCCCGTCTTGCAGGCGATCATATACAGGTATTCATCGGCCTTGATGTCGGTGCGGGACTCAAAATTTATGTCCAAGCACTGGCCCTGAAGCATCTCCAGATAGCTCTCGGTCAGAATCTCAGAGACTCGGAGGACTGTTGCGGTTGGTACGCCTTTGGCAGCCACATTCAGCATCGATAGGTCGCCGGTGCATTGCATGGCGTTGCCCGACCACAGGGCTTTGGGAATCCCCCAGAGATGCCAAACGGTCGGCTGGTGCCGCCGCTCCACATCCTTGTCTTGTATATCGTCGTGGACCAGTGAGAAATTGTGTATCAACTCCACGGCCGCGGCTGCGGGCAATGACTGGGAGTAATCGTCGGCCAACGCATTGCAGGCGAAGAGGCAAAGGGTAGGACGGAGCGCTTTGCCCTGAGTGATAGAAGTGTCCAGCGAGCCACCCTCTTGGTCGACCCAGCCCAGGTGATAGCGGAGCAACCGGTGAGCTTCGAAGTTCTCAGCGCCGGGCACGGCACTGTAGAGCCCATTTTCCACAGAGCTTTTGTATCTGGAGAACATTCCCGGAAGCGTTGTCCCCGAGGCCGGACTACTTTGTGATCGCCGCGCTCCGTTGTTTTGCACCATACTCCTCTTCTCTATGGAGAAAAGGTGGGCCGCCCATCGACGGCCGAATCCATGCGATTTACGCCGGATCAGGCGTGCAGTTGATACATCGGTATTCGATGGATAGCGATGCCTGAAATGCTAGCAAAGCGATTTAGACCATGTCAAGGTAAATCGTAGCCTCGCCACCTTGGAGCTTGGCTGCCTGAAATCTCATAGGTACATGATAGGCGTTTACGCCTGGCTGATGGCTGTGAGAATCTAACGAAAGTTGATATGATTTACAGGTTCCCGATCGAATAAGCGGGAACACACCATAAAATGCGGGTTATTTGGCCTGATCTGACAGACCGAGGACTGTTCTGACGGCGATTTGGGCCCTCATAACTGCGGATGATGGAAGTTTTAGCCAGGCACCATTTAGCTACGGCAAAAACAGACATGTTTTCATTTGACACTTCTCCCACTTTAGTTTATATTTCTTCCTTGTAATGAATGTTACATAAGGGGTATAACGAGCCTGGGAATCGCCCATGACCGTCGGGCTCTCTTGATGTAACCGAAGAATACGGGTGGCGTAGCCTCCCGGTCACGACCCAAATCACACCTTTCCCAAGGAGGAGCACATGGCTGAACAGGATATTGCCTTGATGGCCCACCTCTTGCGCCGCGCCGGTTTCGGAGCGAGCCGTGATGAGATCGAAGCCAAGGCAGCCCAAGGTTATGACAGCGTAGTCCAAGAGCTACTCAACCCCGAGTCCCAAGAGGCCGTAGAGGAAGACCTGCTCATTCGGTACAACCCTTCCTATTACGAAGCGGCTGCCATCGAGAACAACGTGCAGCAATGGATCTGGCGCATGATCAACAGCCCCCGCCAGCTTCAAGAGAAGGTGGCCCTTTTCTGGCACATGATCTTCTGTGCCGGCCACAGCAAGATCGACAGTGGCCAAGAGATGGGTCTGATGGTCGATATCTTCCGCCAAGACGGAATGGGCAAGTTCGATGAACTCTTGCTCAAGCTCTCCACCAACCCAGGCATGATGTACTACCTGGACAACACCGAGAGCCACAAGGCCAACCTGAACGAGAACTACGGCCGTGAGCTGCTGGAGCTCTTCTCCCTGGGAGTGGGAATGGACGAAGCCTTCAACTACAGCGAAGACGATGTCAAAGTCTGCGCCAGGGCTTTCACGGGTTGGAACATCGCACCGTCCTATCCTCCGTTCCCCCATGGCCGCAGCCCTTGGGAATTCCGGTTCGACCCCGCCGACCACGACTCCACCGAGAAAACCTTCTTGGGTCAAACGGGCAACTGGAACGGCGAAGACATCATCAGGATCGTCTGCGAGCAGCCGGCCACCGCCCGGTTCCTTGCCCGCCACCTCTACAACTACTTTGTCGCTGACGAGCCCCAGATACCGGCCTGGCGGCTGACCCCGCCTCGGGACCAGGCGGCCATCGAAGCGATGGAGAAGGCCTACTACGATTCCGACCATTCCATCAAGGCGATGTTGGAAGTGCTTTTCAATTCCGACTTCTTCAAAGACGAATCGGTCCGGTACCAGAAGGTCAAGAACCCCACCGAGATGGTTGTCAGCCTCCTCCGCATGACCGGAGAGTTCAAAGGCTACCAGCCCGGTCTGTTCGAAGCCTCCCAGGAGCCCAAGTACATGGGCATGGACCTGATGAACCCGCCCACTGTTGAAGGCTGGCATACCGGCCGCGAGTGGATCGACAGCGGAACCCTGGTTGAGCGCATCAACTTCGCATCCGACCTGCTCGGCAACACCGAGTTGGCTGGAGTCCGCTCACTGGTCGACCGGCTGATGGGTCTGGGCGCCAAGCTCACCCCAGAACAGTTCGTCAACGCTTGTCTGGACCTAACCGGCCCCGTCCAGGTTTTCCCGGACACCATGACTCAGTTGGTTGGCCACGCATCCCAGGAAGGCGACCTTAGCCACGGCAACGATGCCGAGTTGACCGATTTTACCCGGCGCACCGGCGAGATGTTCCAGATGATCGCCGCCACCGCTGAATTCCAGTTCGAGTAGGTCGACGCCTGTTACCAAAAGGTTAATAGACTCACTCGAGATATCTAAAGCTTAAGGAGAAATCATGGTTCAAACCAAGAAAGATCCCGTCCTGGCAGTACTTTCCCTGTCTGGCGGAAACGATGGCCTAAACTGCGTCATCCCTCGCAACAACGGATACTACCGGGACTTCCGCCCCACCTTGGCGGTACCCGAAGACCAGATCATCCCCATCAACGATGAGATCGGTTTTCATCCCACGATGGGCCCTCTTAAGAAGTACTGGGACGAAGGCAAATTGGCTATCTTCGTCGGTATCGGATACCCCACCCCCAGCTACTCGCATTTCCGCTCGATGGACATCTGGCACACCTGTGAGCCGGATGTCATCGGGACCGAGGGCTGGCTGGGCCGGGCCACCAAACAGTTGGACCCGAATTCCGAGAACGTTCTGACCGCCGTTAACTTCGGCCGCGGACTTCCCCGGGCTCTGGTCATGGACGGCGTCCCCGTCGCTTCCGTGGGCAACCTGGAGACCTATGGTCTGCTGACCGGCATCGAAGGCGAGAACCAGCGGAACGACGCGCTTGACGTGTTCGGCCGCATGTATGCTCCCGCCATCGGCACCGGCGCGGTGATGGACTACATCCATCAGACCGGCACCGACGCCCTCAAGGGCGCCGACATCCTGTCCACGGCGCCGGACAAGTACACCTCCAGCGTGGAGTACTCGACCACCGCCATCGGCCAGTACATGAAGAACATCGCACAGACCCACCTCGCCGGGTTCGGCACGCGGGTCCTGTACACCACTTCCCCGTACAACGGCTTCGACTCCCACGCCAACCAGGCGCAGGCCAATGCAGGGCTGTTGACCGACGTTTCCAACACCGTGGACACGTTCATGACCGACCTGCGGGAGCACGACGCCAGCGATAACGTAACTTTGTTGCTGTTCAGTGAGTTCGGCCGCCGGGTTACCGACAACGGCTCCGGCACCGACCACGGCGCCGCCGGCGTTGCCTTCGCGGTGGGAGAGCATGTGAAGGGCGGCGTCTACGGCACGTATCCTTCCCTAGCTCCGGCCGACCAGGAACAGGGCGGTAACCTGAAGTTCAACCTGGACTTCCGGTCCGTCTACTCCACCATCTTGGAAGACTGGTTCCAGTTGGATGCCGAGCCCATCGTCGGCGGCAACTTCGAACGGGTTAAGTTCCTCGCTTAAATAACCGCAGGTAGCAACGGCTAAACAATGCAAATCTCGCCGGGCCGCTCTTGAGGCTAATAGCCGGAGATCTGGCGGTCCGGCGGACCAACCGACGAAGAGGTAAAAAGATATGGCAACACATTTTTTCGGTCTAACCAGCCGAACATACAAGTACAGCCATGCCGTAGGCCGCGCCGAATTCGCGGGGACGGGTTTCCGTAACCCCACGGACATGGCCATCGCAGCGGACGGCACGGTCTACATCTGCAACCGGTCTTATGAGAACCGGCCGGATGGCGTGCACATCACCGTGCTCACTTTGGACGAAGAGTACGTAACTGAATTCGGCACCTACGGCGAGGCCGACGGCGAGTTCATGTGGCCCACGTCCATTGTTCTGGACAGCAAAGGAAACATCTACTTAGCCGACGAATGGCTGAACCGCATCACCAAGTTCACCTCAGACGGCGAATTCGTCAGCAAGTGGGGCACCGCCGGCTCCGGAGACGGAGAACTCAAAGGTCCAGCCGGATTGGCCATCGACTCCGACGACAACATATTTGTCGTTGACGCCGGCAACAACCGGGTCCAGAAGTTCAGTCTCGACGGCAAGTACATCAGTCAATTCGGCAAAGAGGGCAGCGCCGACGGCGAGTTCAACAATCCTTGGGGCATCGCGCTCGACAGCGAAGGCCACATCTACATCGCTGACTGGCGTAACGACCGCATCCAGAAGTTCACCGCCGACGGCACATGGGAAGCCTCCATCGGCTCCTCCGGTAGCGGCGTCGGTCAATTGAACCGTCCCAACGGCGTGGCCGTGGACGCAGATGGCGACATCTACGTTGCCGACTGGATGAACAACCGGGTCCAGGTATTCGCGCCTGACGGCCGGTACATCACCGAGTTCCACGGGAAAGCCGAGCTCTCTAAGTGGGGCCGGGACAAGTTGGCCTCCAACCCGGACATGATCCGGCAGCGGTCGCTCGCTTTCGCCAACGACCCTGGCTACGAGCAAGGTCTGGCCCATCCCTGCGCAGTCAAGATCGACTCTCAGGGCCGGATTGTCATCATTGACCACACCCGGAATCGCCTCCAGATTTACATCAAGGAAGCTGAGCCGGCGTTGGTCTAACCCGCCCCCGCAACAACAAAGGCAAAAAGAAAGAGCCGTCCTTCCGCAGAAGGACGGCTCTTTCTTTTATCTTTCATCGAGATCGGGTGCGATTGTTACGGACCTTCGGGCATCCCTCCGTCGATCCACGCCACCACCTCGTCAACTTCTTCCGTGGACAAAAACGGTCCCCGCAGGGGCATCTTCCCCGAGGTCCCAACGGCTCGGGCGAGGGCCTTCACCAGATTGGTCTCTCTGGCGGGCAATCCAGGCTCGATCGACCGAAGGCCGGACAAAACAGAATCCCGGAGTTCTTGCGAGGTCTCCCAGTAATACGAGTGGATACCGGGGAGCGGTTGGCGTCCCCAACGTTCGATCCAACGCGCCATGATACCGTCCAGGATCTCTTTAACCCTGGGCCAATAAACAGACTGTTCTTGAGTGGTCTCTTCGCTCATTGTCACAGCTCTTTTATGATTCGAAATACGAGCCTATTAATGCTCATCCAGCCGGTTTCCCGAGATTGCCGAGCGCATTGTCATTCTGAGGAGTGCCGAAGGCCGACGAAGAATCTACCAAACACGACATTGGCAGACCCTTCTCCTTCCGCGGAAGGATCAGAGTGACAGAAAACCAACGACATTTTCGTGAAGACCGCCAGCCTAGCGGGGGTGTTCGTTCACAGTCTCGCGGTGGAGCAGTTCCAACGCGTGGGGAATAACGGGCATCACCACATCCAGACACTCTTGGACTGCTTTGGTGCTGCCAGGCAGGGTGATGATCAGAGTATTGCCCCGTATGCCGGTCACCGAACGGCTGATCATAGCCATCGGCGTAAATTCCAAAGTCTTGGCCCGCATCGCCTCCGCCATTCCCGGAACTTCTTTGTCTAGGATAGCCAGGCAGGCTTCCGGAGTAACGTCATATCTTCCCAACCCGGTGCCGCCGGTGGTCACGATCAGGTCCACGTCGCCGGCGTCGGCCCATTTGGCCAACTTCGCTGATATGGTGTCCTTATCGTCGCTTACGATCTCATACCGGACCACCTGGAATTCATCGCCTTCCAGCAGGTCTTTTATGGCCTGCCCGCTGCTGTCGTCCCGCTTTCCCTGTGAGCCTGAAGTGCTGACCGTAAGCACGGCTAATCCGAACATGGCGTCCTCCGTGGGAAATGATACCACAGGCGGGGTTCGAGCCTGGCAAATCACCGTCTCGTTGACAAGAAAAAAGGGGCAATCTATAGTCTCAGAGCGAGAATCTCGAACTGAGACTCTCCAAACGAGCCGCCGACGATGAGGACCAACCGCTCTTGAGTTCAGACCGCAACTGCGTATTCTGCCGAATTTCCGAAGGCCAAGAACCGGCCAAATACCGCTATCTGGACAACGAGTTGATGGTCATCGTGAACAAACTCACCTGGGTGCCGTTGATGTTATTGGTCATGCCCCGAGATCACATGACCCAGATACAACTGTGGAGCAGCAAACTGTTGACCCGGATGGGGGACCTAGCCGTGGATATGGGGGCGATGTACGCCCCCAACGGGTTCCGCATACTCTCCAATTTTGGACGCGACGGCATGCAGAGCCAGAGCCACGGCCACCTCCACGTCATCGGCGGAACAGACCTGGGTCCGTACGCATAGGTAGCTGTCAGTCCCGATAGAATCGGGACGATCAGCGGATCAAACAATTTCCCTTTAGGAGCAAACGATTTTGGCTGAGACGATCATCTACGAGAAAAAGGGCAACATAGTTACCATGACCCTCAACCGGCCCGACTCTTTGAACGCTATCAACCGGCAGTTGCGGAAAGAACTCGGGGAGGCCCTTATTGAGTTCGATGGGGACCCGGAAGCCTACGTCGCCATCATAACCGGCGCCGGGCGTGCCTTCTGCTCTGGGCGGGACCTCAAGGAACGGGCCGAAGACAACGCCAAAGGGATACAGGTGGATGCGTCCCACAGCATGACCAAGGAAACCCCGTTCATGTGGCCCAAGACCTGGAAACCTCTGATCGCCGCTGTGAACGGTTTTGCCTTGGCCGGTGGTTGGTCCATCGCTCAGATGTGCGACCTGCGTATCGCGTCTGAGGAGGCCAAGCTGGGCATCTCCGAGACCAGGTGGAGCCTGTTGCCTCCCTTCGGCGCCATCCTCCCCAAACAAATGAACCTTGCCGCAGTGTTGGAGTTGGTCTTGACCGCCCAGCCAGTGACCGCCCAAAGGGCCTACGACATGGGATTCTTGAACAAAGTGGTCCCCGCCGCAGACCTGATGGAAGAGAGCATGGCCATGGCCCAGCAGATCGCCGACAACGCTCCCCTGGCCGTTCAGACCTTCAAAGAGCTGGCCTACCGGGGTCTGAACATGTCTAACCAAGACATATCGGCCCTGACCTACCAGATGTACGACGCCCTGCTCCTGACCGAAGACTCCAAAGAAGGCCCCAAAGCATTTGCTGAGAAACGAAAGCCTCAGTGGAAGGGGCGTTAGGACCAGGCACGCGATTGACCAAGCAAAACCCCCTCGACGTCCTGTCGAGGGGGTTTTTCGTCATTCCGTCCTTCCGGCGAACGCCGGAACCCACTGGTTTACTGTGGTTGGCCTCTGGACCACCTCCGCAAGAGAACGTCATTCCTCAGTGGATTCCAGCTTTCGCTGGAAAGACGATGGGGCCCATATCGTCAATCTGGCGGAGGCCAGAGCCAAGATTGCCCGCATCAGTCAAACTTACTTATGTAGGACATTCCTGGATTCCAGCCTTCGCTGGAAAGACGGGGGTTCCATATCGTCATTCTGGCAAAGGCCAGAATCCAGATTGCCCGAATCAGTCAAACATGCTTATGTAGGATATTCCTGGATTCCAGCCTTCGCTGGAAAGACAGGGGTTCCATATCGTCAATCTGGCGGAGGCCAGAATCCAGATTGCCCGAATCAGTCAAACCTGCTTATGTAGGACATTCCTGGATTCCAGCCTTCGCTGGAAAGACGGTGTGGCCGATGGCTGGGCCGCCCTATGGCCGCTCAATTTGAGCTTGTCGAAGGATACCTCTGTTAAGCATGGCCGGTCTCCAGCGGCTGGTGGTGTAGGGGCAGGTTTCTAACCTGCCCTGCTCTGGGAGGCCAAGCCGTCAGGGGAGACCAGACCGCTTCTTATTGTGACTGAGTTTCCGGATTCAGGAATCTGCCTAAATCAATCAGGGCGGGTTAGAAACCCGCCCCTACGTGTAGTTGGCGCAATAATGGAGCGTAAGCCTACAACTGATATTCAGGCAACCGCAGCAACTGCTTAGCGATCACCAGCCGCATGATCTCGTTGGTGCCCTCGCCGATGACCATCAGCGGGGCGTCGCGGTAGTATCGTTCCACTGGCAAGTCCTTGATGTACCCGGCGCCGCCGTGGACGCGCATGGACTCCATGGCCACTTCCAAACATACCTCGCTGGCGAATAATTTTGCCATACCAGACTCGAGGTCCACCCTCTGCCCGGTGTCCTTCTTGGCCGCCGCGTCGTAGACCAACAACCGGGCAGCTTGGATCTTGGTAGCCATGTCGGCCAATTTGAGCTGGATGGCCTGATGTTCGGAGATGGGCTTACCGAATGTCTCCCGACCCTGGGAGTACTTGATGGCAGCTTCAAAGGCGGCCTGGGCAACGCCCACGGCCCTCGCGGCGATGTTGATACGGCCGGTCTCCAGTCCGCTCATGACCATTCCGAACCCGGCGCCCTCTTTGCCGCCGATCAGATTGTCTTCAGGCACTGCGAAGTTGTCAAAGATCAGTTCAGACGTGTCCAATCCCCGGTAGCCCAACTTGTCCAAGTCTCTGCCGACGGTAAAGCCGTCTCCGCCCTTCTCGACCACGAAACAACTGATCCCTTTGTGCCTGGGTTCCATGTCCGGGTCGGTGCGGGCCAGCAGGCAGAACATGTCGCCGTAGCGCCCGTTGGTGATGAACATCTTGGTGCCATTGATCGTGTATTCTTCACCGTTTTTGGTGGCCGTCGTCTGAAGGTTGGCCATGTCTGTGCCGCCGCTGGGCTCGGTGAGGGCGAGACCGCCGCGCTTTCGACCGGAAGCCAGGTCGGGCAGGAATCTCTGCTTCTGCTCTTCGGTCCCGTAATGGGTGAGCACGTAAGTCAAGATATGATGGGTGCCGATGGCCCCGCTCAAGGTCATGAAGCCCTTGCTCAGCTCTTCGAAAATGGAGGCAAACGTGGTGTAATCCAGCCCCATGCCGCCGTATTCTTCAGGCACAGTGATCCCGAAAAGACCCAGTTCCTTCATGCGGTCGATCAGGCCGTGCGGCACGGTGTCCTCACGGTCGTGTTCGGCCGCCACCGGCTCCACTTCCCGCCGGACAAAGTCACGGACCATATTTACGATCTGGGCTCGGGCTTCGGGGGGTGTAGGTGTCAAAAGAAACTCCTTTTCTTTCGGAGAAATCGGCCTGATAAGCAGTCTAGCTTAGGGCCAAAACCGGGTCAAGAAAAAGCCGGACATAAAAAACGGCGTCCACAACCAAGCGGACGCCGTTATCTTAGTCAAAGCGATTTTCCGGAGATAACTAGTCGTCTGCCAGCGCTGCCTGGGCCGCCGCTAACCGAGCCACAGGCACACGGAAGGGCGAGCAGCTCACGTAATCGAGGCCGGCTTCGTGGAAGAACACGACGCTGGCTGGGTCCCCACCATGTTCGCCGCAGATGCCAATCTCCAGGTTGGGCCTCTCCCTCCGCCCTGCTTCGACTCCCATCTTGACCAATGCTCCGACTCCCTCAAGGTCGATGGAAGCGAAGGGATCATGGGGCAGTACTCCAGTGTCGATATAAGACCGGAGGAACTTGCCCTCGGCGTCGTCCCGGCTGAACCCGAAGACCATCTGAGTAAGGTCATTGGTGCCGAAGCTGAAGAACTCCGACTCCTTGGCGATCTCACCGGCGGTCAGCGCGGCCCGGGGCGTCTCGATCATTGTCCCGAACATGTAGTGGACCTTGACGCCGTAGCGCTCTTGCACCTGGGCCGCTACCAGGCTTAGGTCCTGCCTGAGCCGGTGCATCTCTTCGACATCGACGGTCAGCGGTATCATGATCTCCGGATTGACGTCCAAACCTTCTTTCACCAACAACGCGCCTGCGGTGATGATGGCCTCCACTTGCATCCGGTAGATGGCGGGGAAACTCAGGCCCAACCGGCAACCCCGGTGACCCAGCATGGGATTTGATTCCCGCAGCGAGTCCACCATGTGCAAGAAATTATCCTTCTCTTCCAGTTCCTCTACGGGCGCGTCGGCATGGCGCAGCTCTATCAGTTCGATCAACAGCGATTCATACGGCGGTAGGAACTCGTGAAGCGGAGCGTCCAACAGCCGGATGATCACCGGCCGGGCGCCCATGACCCGCAGGATCCCGCTGAAATCGCCGGTCTGAAGTTCCTTGACCTGGTCCAAGGCTTCGTAGAAATCCTTCACAGCCTGGGGGGCGTCAGTTTCATTCTCCGATCGGAACACCCGGTCGTTGTTCTCTTGACGCCAGGCCTCGGCGGCCTCGGCATTCAGCAGCATCTGGCGGACGGACGGTAGCCTCTCGAGGTCTAGGAACATGTGCTCAGTGCGGCAGAGGCCGATTCCTTCAGCCCCCATGATCAGGGCTTGGGTGGCATCCGACGGAGTATCCGCGTTGGCCATGACTCCCAATCTCCGGGTCTCGTCGGCCCAGCGCAACAGTTCATTGGCTTCGGGCAGGTCTTCCAGGCTGGGGCTAACGGTTTCCAACTCGCCCAGATAGACCGAACCTGAGGCCCCGTCCATGCTGATCTGTTCGCCTTCATAGACGGTTTTATCGTTGGCCGTAAACAAACCGGCTTCTAGATCGACCTGTATGCCTTCGCAGCCGACGATGCACGGCTTGCCCAGACCTCTGGTCACCACCGCCGCGTGGCTGGTGACTCCGCCGCGGCTGGTGACGACTCCAACGGCCGCGTTGATCCCGTGGATATCGTCGGGTTTGGTCTCCGGGCGGACTAAGATCACCGCCACGCCGGCGTCGGCCAACTCGGCGGCTTTGGTGGCGTCGAAACAGACGGTCCCGGAGGCCGCGCCCGGAGAAGCGGGTGCGCCGCGGGCTAGGAAATTCTCTTCCAAGACCTCGCTAGGCAGGTCGTCCGAGAATTGAGGCACGAGCAGATGGGATATCTCTTCGGCGTCTACCCGGAGCAGCGCCTGGGCCTGAGTGATCAGACCCTCGTTGGCCATATCCACCGCCGTCCTCACCGCCGACAGGGGGGTGCGTTTGGCGTTGCGGGTTTGGAGCAGGAACAGACGGGCGTTCTCTATCGTGAACTCCACGTCCTGCACATCGGAGTAATGGGTTTCCAGGTCTTTGGCCAAGTCCATCAACTCGCCGTAAGCCTCGGGCATGACATCTTGGAGGCTGGCGATGGGTTCCGGTGTGCGCACGCCGGCGACAACATCCTCGCCTTGGGCGTTAGTCAGAAACTCGCCATAGACCTCAGCCTTGCCGGTGGATGGGTCGCGGGTGAATAGTACGCCGGTGCCGCTGCTGGGGCCCAGATTGCCGAAGACCATGGCCATTATCGTCACGGCGGTGCCCATATTGTGGTCGATCTTGTTGAGGTCCCGGTAGAAGATGGCCCGAGGTGTGTTCCAGCTTCGGAACACTGCCTCAACGGCGGCCATCAATTGTTCCCAAGGGTCGGAAGGCGGCTCGGACCCGGTGGCGTCTATAGCTATCTTCTTGAAGTCCGCCACCACGGCCTTCAATTCTTCGGCGGTCAACTCGTGGTCCAGGCTCACGCCCAACATCTTTTTGTGGATCGTCAGAACCTTCTCGAACGGCTCCGGGTCCACATCCATGACAACTTCGGAGTAGATCTGGATGAAGCGGCGGTAGGCATCGTAGGCGGGGCGGGGATCACCCATCATGGAGGCGAGACCCTCGACTATCTGGTCGTTGATGCCGAGGTTCAAGATGGTGTCCATCATGCCTGGCATGGAGATTCGCGCTCCGGAGCGTACGGACACCAAGAGGGGACTGGAAGTAGAACCGAAGTTGCGGCCGATGGACTTTTCCAACAGCTGGATATTGTCTTTGATCGACTCTTCGAGCCCCTCGGGCAGAGCCTGATTCTTGGTCAGGAAGTCCCGGCACACTTGGGTGGAGATAACAAAACCCGGCGGGACCGGCAGCCCCAACCGCGCCATCTCGCAAAGGTTGCTGCCCTTGCCCCCAAGGAGGTCCGCCATGGAGGCGTCTCCCTCGTCAAACCGGTAGACGAACTTCACAGTCCGTGGCGCCTGTATAGTCATGGGCACTTCCTCCCATCTGCCTATGCCCTTCCGGGCTTTCGGTCCCCATCCACCGGACTATATAACGGACAATCGGATGAAATCAAATAACCAAGAAATGGAAAATGGCCGAAGACCACGCCTAGGTGTTGCGAATAACGTGAATATACGGCCATAAACACCAGTATTCGCCGAAATGTTCCGAGGCCTGTGCTAATAGGCCCGGCGTTTTCGGGTTGTCATAACAACCGGTTAAACCTCGCGGAATTGGCGTTCCGGCTCCGCGAGGTCAAAGTCATGCTCCCACAACTCATCCAACTTTGATTGTTCTTCGTCGGTGATTTCAGGAGTGTCCAGTGCGCTGGTGTACTCCTTGAGCTCAGACAGGTTGGTGAAGTTCGGAAGCACCGATACGATCGCCTTCTGCTTCAATACGAACTGGATGGCCGATTGGGCCATGGTCCTTGTGTCTTCTTGCACCAGGAACCGCACCCGGTCAACCTTCCGCATGGACTCTTCCAACCACTCGTTCTTGCGGTGGGCCCTGTGATCATCCGCATCGAAGACCGGCAGCCCGTGATCGTACTCCCCGGTGAGAGTGTTGGATGCGTGGGGAACGCGGGACAGCAACCCCAGGTCGTGCTCCTCAGCCAATTCCACGAAGCGTTTTGCTGGGTCCTGCTCCAGTATGTTGTAGATGATCTGGGTGCTTTTCACTTGGCGCTCGATGAGGGAATATTCCCCTTCTTCAAGCCACCCGATATCCGGACCGATCGCCACTCCGAAGTACCGTATCTTCCCTTCGAACTGGAGTTGCTCAAGTGTCTCGAATAGCTCGTCTTTCTCCAAGTCGGCTAATTTGATGTTGTGCGCCTGGTAGAGATCGATATAATCTGTGCCCAGGCGTCGAAGGCTCTGCTCGCAGGCGTATTTAACGAATTCTTTGTCGAACTTCTGCGCCCGTTCTTTGTGGCCGTCTCTGGGGGTTGGGTCGTAGATGTCGTAGCCGAACTTGGTGCCGATGATGATTTCGTTGCGTTTGTGCCCCAAAACCTCGGCCAGAATCTCCTCACCCAGACCGTCGCCATAGGTGTCGGCGGTGTCGAAGAAGTTGATCCCCTCTTCCACGGCATTCTCCAACAGAGCCTTTTTGTCGGCGTCTTCGATCTTGCCCCACCAGTTGGTGGCCACGGTCCAGACTCCGAAGCCTACCTCTGATAGGACCAGTTCGGTGCGGGGCATCTTGCGAAACTTCATTGTCTATACGTCCTTAAATCTTAAGAGGTGTATTTGCTCAGCCACTCGCCCATCCCGTTGATGAACCGGTCCCGGTCATTGGACTGCGAGCCGCAGAATCTCTCGATCAATTCTTCTTTGAAAGCTTGGGGGTACCGGAAGGCCGGTACCTCGAAAGTCTCTATCGGACTACAGGCCAGCGTCATGTCCCGGCCTGGCTCAAATTTGCTATTAACCGTCATGCCCAAGGGCTCAGTCTTGGCCGGCCAGGTTGCATCCACGGTCATCCAACCGGCATCGGTCTTTAGCCGGACATAGGTATGGACGTCCGGCACCGGACCACGGGCCACCACCTACCGCAATTCGGACGGGTAATTCGCCGTGGTCTCCTCGGTGAAGCGGTGGGTGCACATGATTACTTTCGACTCCATGCCCTCTTCCTCGAAGATACGGTCTAGGAGATAGTGCTTGCCCGAGCAGGTGCCACGCCATTCCTGAATCACAGCCTCGGGAGCCCGGCTGCTGGCCCGCTGATAGGGCATATCTCTTACTAAAGCGAAGGCCGCTTTTGCATCGATGTCCTGGCCCGGCTGGACCAGTCCTCTTCTTTGGCTTTCGGTCTCCAACATGGAGAGCAACTTACCCATGTGCATTACTTTACCGCCTGAGTTGGCTAGCGGCTAACCCGCGGTTACGGTGAGACCCAAGCTGCCCTTGATACCATCGACCCTGCGCTGAAATTCAGCATCGTCCAACACGGGCTCCATCTCGCCCAGAGCAACGTCTGACAGGACCTCCACCCACGAAGTGCAACCCCCGTACTCTGGCAGGTAGGGCACAGTTACCGGCTGCTCCAATTTGTAGACGCGCAGTAGAAGCACCGACATGGGGAGCATGGGCTTCCAATGAAGCTTAGACTGGGCGTAGGCAGTCGTCCAGATGTAATGAGGTTCCAGGTCATCCACTTGTTCCTGCTCGGAGATCTCAAGAACCTCTTCCGCTTTGGCCCAATAGCTAAAGGTGATGTGGTCGTTGTCATGGGGCTGTTCCAGCATGTTGCGCAGCGCGGGCTGGTGGGCCAGCTGCAGTAATTCCTCTTTCTGATGTAGGTAGGTTGGATAGAACAAGAACTCCCGGTGGACCACCCGGAAATCCTTGCCGTCTTCGTGGATACCGCCCTTGCGCAGGAGCAGTACCTGGTTTCCCTGGGCCATGGCCTCTACAGTTACGGCCCATTCCTTCAGCGCCATCTGGCAATTGTTGGGTAGCATTTTTTCGGTCTCCGTCGCCCTAGGCGTATTCAGTTCGATAATGCAGATTGCCTGAGGAATACTCTCATGGATATCCGAAAATTCTAGATGATTGGGGAAAACCTATCGGATCCCCAGATTACTTGCTCGAAAGTACTAGATCGGGCGTCACGCGGTCAATGGTATCACCGGCCCTAGATACGCTCAATCCCCTGCGAAAACCGGGGCTGGAAGCTAAGTTGTGGAGGCGGGTCCGGAGAAGGAAGACTGTTGGTCCATGAGGAACTGTCTAAAGGCCCTTTGCGATGGAGAGAGATAGCGGTCTTTGGGTTGGATCAAGGTCAGCGGACGCCGGCAGTCCCAGCCCGCCACGTCAAGCACTACGAGCATTCCTGCTTCCAACTCAGCGTCGATACCCATCCGAGAGATGATTCCGACACCGCCGCCGGCCATCGCGGCCTGCTTAACGGCCTGATTGCTGCCGAGTTCGATGGCGAAATAAGGCGCGATGCCGAGGTCCCGAAGTTGGCGCTCGGCCGCCAGGCGCGTCGCCGATCCTTCTTCACGCCCCACAAGTCCCAGGTCAACGATCTGGGCGATGGATGGCCGGTTCAAGCCGGCTGCTGGGTGGCTGGGCGCGGCCACCAGAACGATCTCGTCGTCTTGGTAGTCCACCATTTCCAGCTCATTGGAGAATTCTTCCACATGGTCGCCAACCATTCCCAGGTCCATGTCGCGGTCCAATATCCGCTGGATGATGTTTCGGGTGTTTCCGATCACCAACTCAACGTGTATTCCCGGATAAAGCTGACGGAAACGTCCCACGATACTTGGGAGCACGTACTCACCGGGGGTGGTGCTGGCGCCCAGCAATAGATGGCCGGACTGGAGGTCTTCCAATTCTTGGACCGTTTCCACCAACTGGTTTGAAAGGGCGAATATCTGTTGAGAGTAGGCCAATACCGCGTCCCCCGCCTCGGTGATCCTTAGACCGCGAGGCCGGCGGTGGAAAAGGGTGATGCCCAGAAATTTCTCCAACTCTTGGACCTGGATCGACACCGCGGGCTGGGTGATCTCCATGGCTTCCGCGGCACGGGAGAAACTCAGGTGGTTCGCAACCATCTGAAAGATATACAACTGGTGGAAATTCAACTGGCGGGCGACGGCGCCGCCACCGGCGGCGCGTCTGGGTCGGTTGGCCATGGCCGTTAACCTGTTTCCACTAGGCGCTCAAGCCGAAGCAGCCGCGCCAGATTTCCGGTAGTCACTCTCGCGACCTCGTCAACCGTGATTCCCTTGATCTCTGCGAGGGTCTCGGCGACCGACTGGACATGTCTGGGTTCGGTCCAGTTCGTGCGGTGTTTTTTGAAGGGCTGGGGCGCCGCATCGGTTTCCAGAACGATATTCTCCAAGGGAATGATCTTGGCCACTTCCTGTAATTCGGGCAACCGTGTCAGAGGGCGGGCCAAAGAGATGTAAAACCCGCAGTCTATGGCTTCGCGGGCCGTAGCCTCGTCGCCTTGGAAATAGTGCATCGCGCCGCCCACCTCGCCGGCGTTCTCTTCCCGCAAAACCTTGAATACCGCGGAGTGGGACTCCCTTGAGTGAAAGATGATGGGCAATGAAAGGCTGCGCGCCAGGCGGATGTGTTCCCTGAATACCTGGTCTTGGGTGTCGTGGTCCGGCGAAGCCGGCAGATAATCCAACCCAACTTCACTGATGCAAACGACCTTTGCCGACGACTTGGCCAGGCGTTCGAGTTCGGCATAGATCTCTTCTGTGACCGGCTCTCGGGCCTCCATCGGATGTATTCCGACGCCGGCGTAGAGCGGTCCGTGCTTGTCCGCTAGGGCGATGCAGTCTTTCGTGGACTTCAAAGTGGTGCCGGCACAGACCGCGAAGGCCACACCCGATTCACGGGCCCGGTCTAAGATCTCGGGCATTTCCGCAGGCGGATACTGGTCCAGGTGGGTGTGACAGTCCCCCAACAGGATTGGGCTAGGCATAAATAATTACCTCTTCGGTAATGACAATGCAGGTATCTGATCGATCTGTAGTAAAGCGTCGGCACGAACCTTACACTTAAAGAGAAATTATATACTATGGATGCGCATTGAGGTTGTTTAGTTTCATTTTTCGCTATTAGCCTACCTAAATATGGCGAATTACTTCCTACCGATTCGATAAAATTACCTAAAAAAGTCAAACCGCCCCGCGGCGGCACGCTTAGAGTAATCTTGGTTTGCCCTCTTTTTCGGCTGCTAGGAACTGGCTGGGCCGGCCCGTTACGAAACTCGTTGACAGCCTCAAAGACGGGTGTTAGCATAATTGTTGACCAAACAGGTAGACAATGTTAAATTGCCGTTCGGCTTGGTCTAAATCACCGCCGATCTTGCCCCCGAAAATCCCCACATCACGGAACCAGATTAGGAGCAGTCAATGACCACACCCAAGGTCATTTCGCGAAACGCCACTTCCAGTGAACTGGATTCCGAATACAAGTGGGGTTTCACCATCGATATCGAGTCCGACTTGGCCCCCAAGGGGTTGAGTGAGGATATCGTCCGGTTGATCTCAGCCAAGAAAGAAGAGCCGGAATGGCTCTTGGAATGGCGCCTAAAGGCCTACCGCCATTGGTTGAAGCTTAAACAGCAGGCGCCAACCTGGGCAAACGTGGAACATGCGCCCATCGACTACCAGGACATTTACTTCTACGCTGCGCCAAAAACTGACGCACCCAAGAGCTTAGATGAGGTAGACCCAGAGATATTGGCGGCATTTGACAAATTAGGAATTCCCCTCCAAGAACGAGAGAAGCTGGCCGGGGTGGCCGTGGACGCGGTATTGGACAGCGCATCGGTGGCCACTACTTACAAAGCGACGCTGGAGAAACAGGGCGTAATCTTCTGCCCCATCAGCGAAGCGGTCAGGGAACATCCGGAACTGGTCCAAAAATACCTGGGTTCCGTGGTGCCCTACGGCGACAATTTCTACGCAACTTTGAACTCGGCAGTCTTCAGCGACGGTTCCTTCGTCTACATACCCAAGGGCGTTCGCTGTCCCATGGAGCTTATGACCTACTTCCGCATCAATCAGGCCGACTCCGGCCAGTTTGAGCGGACGCTGATCATCGCTGAAGAGGGGTCGTACGTCAGCTACCTGGAAGGCTGCACCGCCCCCGCCAGGAAGACCCACCAACTCCACGCCGCAGTGGTCGAACTTGTGGCTCTGGATGATTCAGAGATCAAGTACTCCACATTGCAGAACTGGTTCCCCGGGGACAAAGACGGCAATGGCGGCGTCTATAACTTCGTGACAAAACGCGGCATCGCTCACAAGAACGCCAAGATCTCATGGACCCAGGTTGAGACCGGTTCGGCCATCACCTGGAAGTACCCCAGCGTGATCTTGGAAGGCGACAATTCCGTTGGCGAGTTCTACTCGGTGGCCCTGGTCAATAACCACCAACAGGCCGACACCGGCACCAAGATGATTCACAAGGGCAAGAACACCCGCAGTACCATCGTGGCCAAGGGCATCTCCGCTGGAAAGGGTAACGCCACTTACCGCGGCCTGGTTAAGATACTGCCCTCCGCCGATGGAGCGAAGAATTTCACCCAGTGCGACTCCCTTCTGGTGGGGGATAAGTGTGGGGCTCACACGGTCCCCTACATCGAGGTCAAGAACCCGACGGCCCAGATAGAGCATGAAGCTTCGACATCAAAGGTCAGCGACGACCAACTTTTCTACTGCCAACAGCGGGGCCTGTCCGTCGAGGACGCCCATTTCATGATCATCAACGGCTTCTGCCGGGGTATCTTCCAGGAGCTCCCCTTCGAATTTGCCATGGAAGCGTCGCAACTACTTAAGGTGAGCCTCGAAGGGGCGGTGGGCTAGATGGCTGCTGCCGCGAATGGCTCCATACCCTTGCTGTCAGTCAAGGGCCTCACTGCTTCGGCTGGCGACTTGGAGATCCTCAAAGGCATCGATCTAGAGGTCTTCCCCGGCGAGGTCCACGCGATCATGGGACCCAACGGTTCCGGAAAGAGCACCTTGGCCAATGTTCTGGCCGGCCGCCCGGATTACACGGTCACCGGTGGTCAGGTGTTGTTCCTAGGCCAAGACCTCCTGAAATTAGAGCCTGAGATCAGGGCCCGCATGGGCCTTTTCCTGGCTTTCCAATACCCACTGGAACTCCCGGGCGTACGGGCCTGGCAGTTCTTGAAGGCCGGAGTGGATGCCCGCCGGGTCCATAACGGCGAAGAAGAGATGGGCGCCCGCGAGTTCGACCAGATGCTGAAAGCCAAGGTTGAGCAGGTCCAGATCGACCCTGACCTGGTGAAGAGGGCAGTCAACGAAGGGTTCTCCGGTGGCGAGAAGAAACGCAATGAGATCTTGCAGATGGCTGTTCTTGAGCCCAAGCTGGCCCTGCTGGACGAGACCGACTCCGGTCTGGATATCGATGCCCTGCGCATCGTCGCCGACGGAGTAAACCTGCTGCGCTCTCCTGAGAACGCCGTTGTCTTGGTGACCCATTACCAGCGGATCCTAGACTACATCACGCCCAACCACGTACACGTGCTGTTTGACGGACGCATCGTCCGGTCCGGTGGCCCAGAACTCGCCCACGAGCTGGAAGAAAAGGGCTACGACTGGATCAAAGAAGCCGTTGACGCGGGCGTGTAACCCACACTGCGACACAGAGACCTCATGACCTCCGCACCCGCCAAATATGCCCACTATCTTGCCGATTTCCAGTCCCTGGTACAGGGACCGGGGGCCGGAGCGCCAAACTGGCTGCAGGACCTCCGCGATACCGGCTGGTCCAGGTTCAACGAGACCGGATTCCCCACGGCGCGCCGTGGCAACGAACGCTGGAAGTACACCAACGTGGGTCCTATAGCCAGGACCGACTTCGGTTTTGCCAGCGGCCCAACCTCCGCCAATGGTTCGAAAGCCTTGGCGCCCAGCTACAAAATCGAAAGATCATCAGCCTTCGACCTGGTCTTTATCGATGGCCGCTACTCCCCGGACCTATCTTCGCCAACGGCCGCTTCCAACGGGATTACCGCCGCGAGTTTGGCCTCGATAGCATCGGATTCCAGCTTTGATCTTGAGGGCCAGGTTGGACATTACGCTACCCCCGACGACGATGGGTTCGTCGCGCTTAACACCGCATTCCTTTATGACGGCGCCTATATCCACGTTGCCGACGGCCATTCAGAGAAGGTGTTTGTACGCCTCTCCTATATCACGACGGATGGCGCCGATCTTAAGATCACCCATCCCAGAACTATGATCGTGGCCGGCCAGAACACCGATCTCACGGTCGTGGAAAGCTATACCGGCCCCAAAGACAGTGTCTATTTCACCAACGCCGTTACCGAGATTTCGGTCGGCGCTGGAGCCCATATCGACCACTACCGGCTGTTGCTGGAAGGCGAAAAAGCGTTCCATGTAGGCACCAACCGAGTCAAGCAAGAATGGGACAGTAGCTTCAACTCTGCGTCCTTCACTTTGGGCACGGCCCTGGCCAGGAACGACTTGGAAGTGTTGTTTGACGGTCCTGGCGGCTTTTGCTCGTTGAACGGCCTGTACCTCACCGCCGACAATCAACACATCGATAACCTGATCAGCATCGACCACGCTCAACCCCACTGCACCAGCCGGTTGAATTACAAGGGGATTCTGGACGGCAGGTCCCGGGCGGTGTTCGGAGGCACAGTGACGGTGCGGCGCGACGCCCAGCATAGTGATGCGGAGCAGACCGACAAAAACCTGATTCTCTCCAAGTTGGCCGAGGCGGACAGCAAGCCGAGCTTGCTGATCTACGCCGACGACGTGAAATGCAGCCATGGCGCCACCGCCGGGCACATCGACGCCGACACGCTGTTCTACCTACGCAGCCGGGGCCTTGACCTTGACACGGCCAGCAGAATGCTGGTCCAAGCCTTCGCCAGCGAGATCATAGACAAGGTCGGGCCTGAACCCCTGCGCGAATACCTGGACGTTCTTTTCGGCGCGGCCATTCCCAACAAGAGCCTTCCCGTTGCGAGGGCCACATGACCACAACCTTCGACATAAACAAAGTCCGGAACGATTTCCCGATATTGAAGCAGCAGGTGAATGGGTTTCCCCTGGTCTACCTGGATAACGGGGCCACGTCCCAGAAGCCGCAGTCGGTGATTGACGCTATCGTCAACTATTACTCCACCACCAACTCGAACGTGCACCGCGGCGTCCACACCATGAGCCAGCAGGCCACTGACGGCTATGAGGGCGCTCGGGCCAAGGTCCGCCAGTTCATCAACGCCGACGACGACCGGGAGATAATCTTCACCCGGAACACCACCGAGGGCATCAACCTGGTGGCATACTCGTACGGGCGTCAGAATATCGGTCCCGGTGACGACATAATCGTCTCAAATATGGAGCATCACTCCAACATAGTCCCCTGGCAGATGCTGTGTGAGGAGAAGGGCGCTAACCTGCGGGTCGTGCCGATCAACGACGCCGGCGAACTGTTGATGGACGAGTATGAGAATATGCTCAGCTCCAAGACCAAGCTGGTCTCCATTACCCACGTATCCAATGCGCTGGGCACCATCCTGCCGGCGACCCAGATCGCCCGGATGGCCCACGCCCATGGCGCAGCGGTCTTGTTCGACGGCGCTCAGGCAGTCCCCCACATGCCTGTCGATGTGCAGGAACTGGACTGCGATTTCTACGTGTTCTCCGGACATAAGTTGTTCGGGCCAACGGGGATCGGCATACTCTACGGAAAAGCCGAGTTCCTTGAAGCGATGCCGCCTTTCCTTGGCGGCGGCGAAATGATTAAGTCGGTCACCTTTGAAAAGACGATCTATAACGACCTGCCCTATAAATTTGAGGGCGGGACCCCTGACATCGCAGGGGCCATCGGTTTAGGCGCGGCCATCGACTATGTGAACGACCTGGGCTTTGACCAGATCATAGCTCACGAAGATGCGCTGCTCCGCTACGGCACCGACGCCCTTTCGACGATTGAAGGACTGAAGATAATCGGCACGGCTGAACACAAAGCAGGCATCATTTCGTTCGTGATGGACCAGGCCCACCCCCACGACATCGGGACTATCTTGGACGAGCAGGGCATCGCCGTCCGCACGGGTCACCACTGCGCTCAACCGGTGATGCAGCGCTTCCAGATACCCGCCACAGCCCGGGCTTCCCTGGCCTTCTACAACACCAAAGAAGATATCGATGCGCTGGTCAAGGGCATCGACCGGGTCATCGAGGTGTTCAGTTAATGGCCGGTTTAAGCGATCTTTACCAGGAGATTCTCCTGGAGCACAACAGCAAGCCCCGGAACTTCAAGACCGTCGACGACGCGAACCAGACCGCGGATGGCTACAACCCGCTGTGCGGCGACCAGATCACCCTCTATCTCAAGGTGATTGATGGGGTTATCGACGACGTTGGGTTCCAGGGCACCGGCTGCGCCATATCCCGCGCCTCGGCATCCATGATGACCCAGAGTATCAAGGGTCAGAGCGTGGAGAAGGCCAAAGAGATCTTCGACGCATTTCACTACATGATTACCGAACCAGGCGGTGATTTGGACCTGGACACCTTGGGCGACCTGGAAACCCTTTCCGGCATCAACGAATTTCCCACCCGCATCAAGTGCGCGGTCTTGGCCTGGCACACCATGAACGCCGCCCTATCCGGCGAGTCTGAAGTAACCACCGAATAAGCGCCGCCGGCACAGCCGAGGTTTGTACGGAGATGCCGTCTAGTTACGCTGTGCTAAGGTGGATGCGGACTCTTTTTCGCCTTTGCTGATTTAAATGACTCAATTACCTGATGTCCCTTTGGACGGCCTGTACGGCGATCTGGTCATGGACCATTACCGCAACCCCCGCAACCGAGCGCCCATCAGTGACGCCGACGTTGAGGCTGAGGAATTCAACCCATTCTGCGGGGACAGGGCCACCTTGCAGCTCAAGCTGGACGGTCAAGGCAAAGTATGTGGGGTCAGCGCCCAAGCCGAAGGCTGCTCAATCATCCAAGCTGCTACTTCCATGCTCTGTGACCAGCTTCATGGCAAGTCATTGGATGAAGTGGGTGAGATTGGAGAGCAGTACCGCCTAGCCATGAAGAACGGCGCTGCTGAAGATGACACGAACTTGGGTGACCTGCGCGCCCTTCAGGTCGTGCGCCAGTACCCGGTGCGAATCAAATGCGCCTTGTTGCCGTTGACCGCCCTGGAAGAAGGCATCAAAGCCTACCAGGCCAAGACGAGCTAACGGTCCAGCCAGGTCCGCGACCAGAAGTTGTACTCGGAGAGAGCTGTGTTGGGTTCAAAACCCATCAGGTCGCTGCTGAACACCCACCGGGAGGCAGCGGTTACCGGGCTGAACAGGTAAGCCTGGTCCAACACCCGGCGCTGGATTTCCACCAACTGGTCCCGGCGTGCGATGTCGTCGAATTCAGCCGCCTGTGCCTCGATCATCGCATCCAACTGATCGTCTTCGTGCCCGGCCAGATTCCATTGGCCTTGGCTATGCAACAACCCGAACAAGTAGCTGTTGGTGGTTGATGTCGGAGGGATCGCTCCCACGGCCAACTGGAATTCCCTAGCCGGCCCCATGACTAGGTCGTCGAACTGCACCGGGTTCATGCGCCGTAACTCTGGATTGAATCCCACCGCGGTCAGGTCGGCAATCAGCCGCTCTTCTAGAGCCAGGTTCTCGCCTCCAGTACGCGCGATGCGCACCGTTACTTCCAAGTCTATGGGCAGTCTTTGACCGGAATCCAGAAGCAACTGGCGGGCTTTGCCGGGGTCGGCGAAGTAGTTCTGACGCATCTCCGGCCGGTCTAGCAGCCAACCCGATTCCCGCACCGGAATGCCCACGCTGGCGAATCCCTGTCCCGACCAGACCGTATCCAGGTAGTCCCATGGGTCGATGGCCTGGAACACCGCTTGCCGCACTGTGGTCTCTTTTAAGTTGGGCATCTGAGAGTTCATGGCCAGTACGATGCCGGCTCCAGACCGACGTGAAACTACAGACTGAAAATCGGAATCGCCTCGGCGGACCATATCCCACTCATTGGGGCCGGCAGAAAATACATCCACCAACCCTGCCCGGAACGCCGCTACTTTGTCCAACTCAACCGACCCTGGGGAATCACCCAGCGGTCCGGTCCGCATGATTGTGATGTTTAGCTGGTCTAGAAAAGGCAGATTGTTCTCGAAATAGTTGGAATTCCGCGTGAACTCCATGCCTTCGCCTGGAGCTGTCTCCTGCCAGACCCACGGGCCGGTCCCGACCACCGGCGCGTCCTTAAGGTCGCCATACATAGCCACGACTTCCGGCGCCACGATCTTAACGTGCCCATCGGCCAAGGCTAGGAGAGCATCGGCGTCTTCCAGGGCCAGTTCAACCTGCACCGTCAGGTGGTCCAGGGCGGTGGCTTCTCCGATCGAAGAGAGTAGCGGGGCATTGGGCCAACCGGGAGTCTTGAGACGGTCCAGGCTAAATACGATGTCTTGGGCGTTCAGGGCCCGGCCGTTCACCGGCGCCACGTTCTGCCAGAAGATACCGGGCCGCAGCTTGAACACATAGGCCAGGTCTTCGTTCAATTCCCAACTCTCGCAAAGGTCGCACTCAAGCAGCAGGTTTGGCTGGTTGGAACCCTCGCCCGAGCGGAGCCGCAGCAGCCTGCTGTAGGCCAGACCCGGCCCCAGGGCGGTCAGAGTCTCTTGTACCTCTTGATGGACGTCCCGATGCGGTATCTGGGCTGCGGCGACCACGGTGAGGGCGCCGCCGTTAATACCCGAAGGTGCACCCGTGACGACGGCGGTGGCTGACGGCACGGGAAGGCCGTCGGTCATGTTGGTGGTGGTGGCAGACGGGGTAGCGTCAGACGAGGAACAGCCGATGGCAAACACGGCTACTCCGATGATCAAAAGCTTTTTCGGAAAGAATAGTTTCATGGCTGACACATCCGGCCTGGCCCGTAGAGCGCCCAGAAAATTGGTTTGGCCCCGCCTCAGATCAGCGGAAACCACCCCCGATTATAAGCTGGAGTGGCTGCCGCCCCATGAGGGAGAGCGATACGCACTACGGTGAAAACAGGTGGGGCCGATGAAACGAAACGCGATCATTCAACTGGTGGTTTGGGTTGCATGGAGTCGCCGGCTGCGGCATCTGGTTCCAGACGTGTGGGGTTCCCACGGCCGGTGATCGCCCAGGTCGCGAAGACCATGATGGCGATCAGGATCGGCGGCATGAAAAGGATGGCATGGATCACCAAAGCGAATCCCAAGGCATCGCCGTCTCCCACACCGATGGTGGTCAGCAGGTAAAAGACCGCAAACTCAAAAGTCCCCACCGCGGCCGGCAGTGAGGGGACCAGGGCCACGAAAGTGAGAGTCCCGATTACCAGCAGAGTGGCGACCAACAAGGAGATGTCGATCCCCATTCCGTGGGCCAAAACCCAGGCCGAGAGCCCCAGCAATATCCAATATCCCATGGTCAGGAGGAAAGACCAAGTGAGCCGCACCTGTGCCCGCGTTAGCTCCCGGAGGGATGCTGAAGTGGATGCCAGCAGTTGCAGGTGGGTCAGGCCGGGCCTCGACCCGAACCAGATAACCACCGGTACCGCTAGTACGCTGATCACTGCGATCAAAACGGCCCCGATGACGTAGGGGGTGAACCCCTTCAAACTGGGCAGCACCATCAGACCTACACCCAACAGGATGGCCGCAGCCACGAAATCCAACACCCGCTGGATACCCAGAGTGGCGGCCGCCTCTTCCCCTCGCACCCGGTAGCGCAGGGTTAGCATGAGGAATTGAGTGGCTTCGCTGATGATTCGGAGGGGGGAGACGCTGTTTAGGCCGATGCCGACGTTCTGTACGAGTAGAAGCCGGTGGAGAGGTACTTTGTCACCGATGAACAACACTTGCCACCGGTAGGCGCGCATCGCCGTGGCCGCGGCGAATATCGCCAATGAGATCAGACCCCACCGGATCGGAAAATCGGTGAATGCGTTGGAAAGAGAGCCCCATTCCATGTCCCGGACCATAGCGAAACCGATGCCCGCCCCGATGGCCAGTCCCAGGAACATCCTGAGTTTGGGCTGTATAAAGAATTTTCGGAGGAAGCCTGCCGCGGTTTTCAAATCGCCATTCAAGCGCCGGTGTGGTTAGTTCGAGTGAGGATATTTATAGGTTCTTCCCCAGTAACCTGCGGGAAAGCGGGCACGAAACTCGGAAACGTTCAGGTGGTTTCAACCTACGCGCAGGGGATTCCTATGTCAAGGAACCTAGCCAGTGTTTTGGGTTGAAATGACCGATAACTCGGACTTTTACTTTCCAGACCGGGCCAGTCCCTTCAGGTAGGCGATGTGGCCCTGGTGCTGGTAGATCTCTCCGACAACCTGTCTAAAGATACGGCCCACCGACATCTCGGGCCGGGCCTCTCTGGGCACCACGTCCATCTGTTCCGGAGTGACTGTTTTCAAGTAGCCCAAAGTTGCGGCTCGCACCACCTCTCCGTATCTCAGCATCTCGGCCAAGTCGTAGGCCGGGAAGTTGGCCACCTGCTCCTGTGTGTGGTCAAAGCCGTTGTCCCTGGTAGGTAGTCCGAATTTCTCGTTCCAACCTTCGCTCTCCCAGATCTCAGGCTGACGCTGAATGAAGAATTGGAACCACATATCTTCGACTCGGGTCATGTGCCAAAGGATCCAGCCGATGGGGTTGGCTTCGGGCCCGGCCCGCCACATCAGTTCTTCAGGCGTGATGTCTCCCAAGGCGTCCATCAGGTATTCGTGCTCAGTGTTAAAGGCGTCTTCGATAAATTCGTTCAGAGTCATTGCGTCCTCTCTATGTGACCAGCGGGGTGACCGGCCGGCAATCTCCCGCCGGATGGGGGCTTAACCGGCCCACATGATACACCCGGTCGGGACATTCGGGGTATACTATCCGGAGCGCGGCGCACGCCTGTGTCCGCCTGGCTTTCATCCTACCTGGCAATCACACTGGGAGCGCTTTGCATGGCAGACAGTCTGATCACCCCTGAGGCCCGCGCCCTGATCGGCAGCGAGACCTCGCCCGAAAGAAACCGTTTCCCCCTCAGCGACGAGATGGCCTACGACCTGGCCGACGCCACTGAAGACCCCAATCCCCTGTACATCGATAAAGCTGCCGCCGAGGCCAGCCGCTTCAAAGGGCTGTTGTGCCCGCCGCTGGCGACCTGGAAGGACATCGCCCCGGAGATCGGCTATTTCGGCGCCGGACAGGACTCCCATTTCGATGTGCCGTTACCCTTCAACAGCTACGGTTTGAACGGCGGCAGCGACTGGCAGTTTCTCCGTCCGGCCTACGTCGGAGATTGGGTGACCCGCCGATTCCGCATCGTGGACATCTTCGAGAAGCAGGGCCGCTCGGGCCTTCTGGTTTTCGTGGTCCGGCGGGAGACCCAGACCAACCAGCACGGGGACGCCATCAGCGTCGCCGACCGGGTCAGCATCCACCGGAGCCGGCCCCCTGGGGATGAGGTCAAGGCGGTCGCAGAAGCCGGGGAGGGACTGAACAGTGTGGTGATCTCTCCACCTGCCCCCGACCAGACCGTTCCCCGCACGGTCCACGCCGCTGGAGCCCAGAATCACTTCGAGGATATATCGATAGGCATGGCGTTGGAGCAGGTGGTGAAAGGCCCGCTGACCACCACCCATCTGGTGCGCTGGGCCGCCGCGAACGGGAATTACGCCCGCATCCACTGGGACCTCCCCTTCGCCCAGGTGCATCAGGGCTTGTCCAACGTTGTGGTGAATGGCTCGCTGAAGAACCAATACCTCGGGCAATTGATGATCAAGCTGGCCGGCCCTGAAGGCTGGTTCAAGCGTTTCTATGTGGAACACCGGGGGATGGACTACCCTGGCGACGTCATCACTGCGTCCGGCACGGTCACCGCCGTCCGCGAGGTCGGCGGATATGGCCACGTTGACTGCGACGTCAACCTGACCAACAACCGCGGAGAACAGACCGCGTCCGGTAGAGGCACGGTAGTTCTACCCAAGAAGGGCCAATGCCTGCCCTTGGTCTGGGAAGTGGAAGAGTAATGCCGGCAGGGCTACTCGAAGGCATCCGGGTACTTGACCTAGGCTCTGGAATCTCCGCGTCCTGGTGCGCCAAGATCCTGGCGGACTACGGAGCGGAGGTCATCAAGGTGGAATACCCCGGTTCCGGCGACGCCGCCCGCCGCATGGGCCCGTTCGCCGGCGATGACCCCGACCTGGAAAAAAGCCTGACGTTCCTTTATCTGAACACCAACAAGAAGGGGGTTACCCTCGATCCATCCAGCGTCAGCGGACGCGGCCTGCTCAACAAGCTTGTAGCCGACGCCGACGTCCTGGTGGAGAACTACCCCCCTTCCCGCTCCAAAGAACTGGGCCTGGACCATGCGTCGCTGGCTGAGACCAACCCCGGGTTGGTGGTCACGTCCATCACGCCTTTCGGTCAAACGGGTCCCTACCGGGACTTCGAGGCAACCGACATCGTGACCTACGCCCTGAGCGGTCTGATGTACCATTCGGGCGATTCCGATCAGCCTCCCCTGCGTAACGTCCTGGACCAGTCTTTCTATGTGGCAGGGGCCAACGCCGCCGCCGCCACCCAGGTGGCCCTTTTCGCCCGCCTCTCCTCCGGGGAAGGGCAGCATGTGGACGTCTCGACGGCTGCCTGTCTTGGCGCCCACCTGGTCCAACCGCTCCCGTACTACAACTACATGGGCGCCGTGAAGGGACGTCGTCCAGTCCGGGGGGCCGGGTTCGAAGAATTGATGCCCGCCCGCGACGGCTACGTGGCGCCGTCGGTACAAGGCTCCCAACCGTGGTCGACCATCGCCAGCCTAATCGGGGGGGAAGAGCTCCAAGACGAAAAATTCGCCACCGGCGCCGGACGGGTAGCCCACGGCGAAGAACTTAAAGAACTGTTGATCAAAGGCCTGGCCCAATGGGACCGTATGCCGCTGTTCCTGGCCTCCGGTGAGCAGCGATTAGTCTTCGGCATGGCCCAAGACGCCGGTGACCTGGCCAAATGCCCTCATCTTCAGGCCCGGGACTTCTTCGTCGAAGTGGACCATCCGGTGGTCGGGCGGGCCCAATACCCGGGAATGGCCGTAAGGCTGCCCGGAGAGACCATCACCGGCTCCCAACCGGCCCCGCTGCTGGGCCAGCACAACGCTGAGATATACGGACAAAAATTGGGCTACTCAACTGAAGACCTGATATCCCTTCGCCAGCAGGGCGTCATCTAAAGATTCACGAAACCCACTCGGACATAAGAAGTCTGTAAAAACATGCCCCCTTCCCACACACCCATGGCCCCATTGAAAAATATCCGGGTACTGGACCTGAGCCGGGTCTTCGCCATGCCATTCGCCGCGGCGAACCTGGCGGACCTAGGCGCCGAGGTCATAAAGGTCGACACCTGCCAGACCCAGTTCATGGACACGACCCGGACGATCACGGGACCCTTCCCCGACAACCAACCTGGCGAACTTTGGTGGGAACAGGGCGGCACCTTTCAGAACCTGAACCGGGGCAAGCGGAGCTTGACTCTGGACCTCCGTTCCGAGGAATCTCAAAAGATCATAAAAGACCTGGTTGGGCTCTGCGACGTTGTACTTGAGAACTTTACGCCCAGGGTGATGGCCCGGTTTGGACTGGACTTCGAAAGCCTCAGGGCCCACAAACCGGACCTGATCATGGTGTCCAACACCGGCTATGGGCACAGCGGGCCCTGGAGTAACTTTGGGGCCATGGCGTCGGCCCTGGAACCGACCCACGGCACCGGGGCGTTCATGGGATATATGGAAGAGGGTCCGGACGGCCGGCTGGCCGAGGGGCAGGTCCCAAACAAGATGGGCAATTCCTACTCCGACTTCATGGCTACCTGGACCGCTTTAGGTTCTCTGATGGCGGCTCTGCTGCGGCGGGCCAGGACCGGCCAGGGTCAATGGATCGACCTGGCGATGTACCAGACTGGGACCACGGTTATCGGCGCCGGTCTGCTGGACTACGCCCTCAACGGCCGGCGGACTCTCCGCATCGGCAATCGTCATCCCGTATGGTCGCCCCACGGCGTCTATCCCTGTCAGGGCCATGATCAATGGGTAGCCATCGCCGCCCGGAATGAAGAAGAATGGCAAGCGGTTTGTCAGAGTATGGGCCTGCCGGAGCTCGCGTTTGATCCCCGGTTTGCCGATCCCATAGAACGACGGCTTCATCAAGAAGAACTAGATGAGATCATCGCGGCCTGGACATCCGAAAAGACTTCCTACCAGGTGATGAACGATCTGCAAGACGCCGGAGCGCCGGCTGGAGCTGTGCTAACGGCCAAGCAAGCGTTGACCGATCCCCAATACGTTGACCGGGGGTTCTTCGAGACCGTCCACAACCCTCCTGAAGCAGGTCTGCGGCCCAAAGGATATGTGGGACGGGGGTGGAAGTTCTCCCGAAGCGAAGCCGGGATCCGCGGACCGGCGCCCAGGTTGGGGGAAGCCAACGGGCACATACTCGGGGAGTTGTTGGGGATAGACCAGGCTAAACTGAAGTCGCTGGCGGAAGATTGGACCATCGGCGATACACCCGAGGACGGCAGAGCGCCGGGTGCGGTACCTTTGGAGGAGCAAGTGGAGCTGGGGTGGATCGTCGAACACGACCCCGGATACTTGGCGGAACTGCCGCCGGTGTGACCCAGGTAGCCGCGACATTTCCGTCCCGAAGATCGCCCGGTTTTCAGGTGCTTCCAAAACTCGTGCCTTGACGCTTGACACTTTGGAAAATGGGCTCCTATAATTACGGTGGATTCTCCGCAATCGCCTTCGTTTTTGTTTTAGCGTCCCCTGCACGGCCATACTCCCATTGTATTGATTGGCGTGTCCTCTGGGGCGGTGGTTTGTAAGATTGAGCACCCCTCCCCAACACCTTTTTTTTGCGTAGGCAAATGCCGACAAAGTTTATCTTCGTAACCGGGGGAGTAGTCAGTTCACTGGGCAAAGG